>Ga0208740_1000009_pt1 | contig 157466 bp, 112 predicted proteins | sample CryBogCBE08Jun09_FD_184567 | JGI IMG/M metagenome (GOLD analysis project Ga0208740, IMG submission 184567) | Freshwater microbial communities from Crystal Bog, Wisconsin, USA - CBE08Jun09 (SPAdes) (version 2) | ecosystem: Environmental > Aquatic > Freshwater > Lake | place: Crystal Bog...
CGAGTTGAAAGCATTACGTGATCAAAACAAGGTAGCAGAAAGTCAAGTTATACATGTATAACTTGACTTTCTGCTACCTTGTTTTGATCACGTAATGCTTTCAACTCGGGACTTAGCACTACTGACATAACAGCTAATTCATCAGGTGTGTAAGCTTGCCCTGCTTGAATTACGATCGGCTGAATTAATGGATGGTTTAACTCAGACAGTTGAACACTAATAGAATCGAGTGGTTTTTGAGCTAGTGCTTGATTAACCGACTCATCCGTAATCGGTGATGATGTATAGGTTGAACAGCCAGCAAAACCGAGTGCTCCCATACTCGTTACTACACGAAAACATGTAACTAAACTAAAGTTGCGACTAGTCGGAGTTAAAGCCACCATAAGATTACGTTCTCATAATCTTGAGCGAGCTTGGTCTTAAATTAAACCATAAACTTCATTAAAATCAATTAAGTTTACATTCAGGTTGTGTCCAGTTTTGACACACATGCTAGTACAAAAAGAGGAATCGATTTACCTCGCTAGCTATTTCAAAATATTATTCGCCTTCGCTCGGTCTAGTTCTTTCTCCCATGAGGAAATAGCTAATACAGCCACTGCATTACCAATCAAATTTACAATAGCACGAGCAAGTGACATAAAACGGTCAATACCCAAGACCAAGGTTAGTCCTGCAACTGGAACAGTTTGAGTAGAGGCAAGGGTAGCTGATAGCGTAACAAATCCACCTCCGGTAACTGCAGCTGCCCCTTTCGAAGCAAGCATTAAGACAAGCAACATGACTATTTGCTGCCAAATGGTAAGCGGCGTATCTGTTGCCTGGGCAATGAAAACTGCAGCCATCGTTAAGTAGATACTCGTTCCATCTAAATTAAACGAATATCCAGCAGGAACAACGAGCCCAACTACCGGTTTTGCACATCCGAGTGACTCCATTTTAGCCATGAGACCAGGTAATGCCGTTTCTGAAGAAGAAGTACCTAAAACGAGGATAATTTCTTCCTTCAAATATTTAATCAGTGGCCATAAACGAAAACGATTTAATCGTAATACTGTCCCTAAAACGAGAACGATGAATGCTATCATCGTAATTATAACGCAAACCATCAGGGAGAGTAATGCGAGTAAACTACGGCTTCCATATTTACCAACAACAAAAGCAATAGCAGCAAAAGCAGCTAACGGAGCTAATTGTACAACAATACCTACAATACGCATCATTACTTTCGAAATGACCTCGAGCATATCTGTAAGCTTTTTACCTTTCTCTCCCATACCAGCGAGAGCAACACCAGTTAATATTGCTACCAGCAATACTTGCAAAATTTCGCCTGAAACAAGTGCCCCAAGAAACGTCTTAGGGATTAAGTTCATAAAGTAATCAAGTGCAGATAGTTTTTTAGCTGCTGTTGTGTACATCGCAATGGTGCTTACATCGAGTGCAGCTACATTAGCATGCATACCCACCCCCGGCTTAATCCAATTTACAACAACTAATCCAATTACTAAAGCGAGTGTTGTTATCACTTCAAAATACAAAAGAGCGATTAGCCCTACTCTGCCGATGCGCTTCAAGTCACTCATACTTCCAATACCGACAACGATCGTGCAGAAGATAATAGGACTAATCAGCATCGATATGAGACTTACAAATGCATCCGCAATGAATTTATAATTCACAGCCGAGGCAGGGAAAAACAGGCCATACAAGCAGCCCACGATGACACCTACTAAAACTTGTATATGAAGCGGCTTAAAACGAGATATCCAGCGCATAGGGGTATATTTGTGCTATAAAATCGTAGGCTTCTAATAAGGTCGAGTGCGTTCTATCTTTTCGTTAACGAAATAATGATTGCTCGTAGTATATTTATTACTGAACTAAACGTTATACCTATGCCAGAAATAGCAGCCTTTGAATCACTAGGACGTCTCCCAACGCCGGGAGATAATGCTGCGGTAGCAATTCGCCGAATAGAGCCAGGCACGGAAGTATTAATCGAAGGAAGCTTAAAAAAAATTAATACAACAATTCTCGAGGGCCACCGATTCGCCTACAAAACAATTGCGAAAGATGAAGCCGTTTTATCTTGGGGACTACCCTTTGGCACAGCTTTAAAAACCATCGAAGCCGGTGAAAGTATTATTAATGAATTAAGTTTACAAATTTTATCCCAAAGAGATTTAGGCAACGCAGTACTTCCCAAAGAAGCTAATTTCAAAAACAGTTCACTTGAATTTAAATTCAACGAAAACGAATTCAAACCAGGAAAACAAATCGAACTAAATCAGGATAAAGATAAAATCACTTTCGAAGGATACTTACGAGATGGAGGGCGAGGTACAGGAACGCGTAATTTTATTGTAGTATTAGGTACAAGCTCAATGAGTGCGTATTTTGCACGGGCTCTAGCCGATAGAGTTCAGAGCTTAGCAAAGAATAACACCTCCTTTAATGGTATAGTATCTGTAGCTCACACAGAAGGTGGAAGCCATACTGAGCCCCATAATAAAATTCAGTTACTTAAAGCACTTGCTGGATTTATCGTTCATCCCAACGTAGGTGCTATCCTTATTGCGGATCATGGAAGTGAAGCCATTAACAATAAGGCATTAAAACAATTCATGCTAGAAAAGGAATACCCACTTCAGCATGTCTTACATGAATTTATTTCCGTTGAGGATAATCTTAACCAAGCACTCGAAGATGGTAAATCTATCATTGCTTCGTGGATACCCAAAGTCTCCTCCTATAAGCGAACAACACGCCCAGTAGCTGAACTCAAGATGGGACTACAGTGCGGCGGCTCAGATGCATTTTCTGGAATATCTGCTAATCCACTCATAGGCGCTATTGGTAGAGAACTCGTGCGAAATGGTGGATTTGTTAATTTAGCAGAAACCGATGAGCTTATAGGTGCCGAAACCTATATTCTTAAAAATGTAAAAGACGCGCAAACCGTTAAAGCCTTTCTAGAAAAACAAAAACTATTTAGAGAACGTTTAGGCTGGCATGGATCTACCATTGAAGGCAATCCCTCCGGGGGAAACCGTTTACGCGGGCTTTATAACATCTTCCTAAAGTCACTCGGTGCAGCAACTAAGAAAGATCCAAGTCTTCGACTAGATCAAGTCATAGACTATGCAGAACCAATGATTCATTCAGGCTTCACCTTCATGAATAGTCCTGGCAACGATTTAGAGAGCGTAGCGGGACAAGTCGGTGCTGGATGTAATGTCATTTGTTTTACTACAGGAAATGGTTCGGTCACAAATTTCCCTTTCGTTCCGACGATTAAAGTAACATCTACAACACGTAGACATACCTTACTTAAAAACGAGATGGATATAAACGCAGGGGCTTATCTTGACGGAACGCCCATGGATCAACTCTGTCATTCAAGTTTTAACCATCTTAGAGACGTTGCTTCCGGTAAGTTAACCCAAGGTGAAAAAGCTGGTCACTATCAGGTTTCTATTTGGAGAAATTGGTCTCAAACAGATACCTCTCAATTAGAATTAATTAAAAATTCACCGAAGCCTAACGGAAAACCAACTCCTATATTAAACTATAGGAGTGAACTTACAGCTCCTCCTGTCCTGGCATTTCAAACAAACCAAACGACATGGGCTAATGAGCGAGTTGGATTAATTGTCGCTAGCAGCATGTGCTCAAGTCAGATAGCTCGCCTCGCTGCGGAATATTTAACTTCGAAAAAAGTTGGTGCATCCTTAGGGATAAACCGTTTTGTAGCGCTTGCTCACTCAGAGGGATGCGGTTTTGCGGGTGAAGCTATGTATGCATTAATGCAACGAACACTAAGTTCCTATGCACGTCATCCTAATGCAATTTCCACCTTATTCTTAGAACATGGGTGTGAAAAAATACCAAACGACGCCATTAGACTGAGTCTAAAACAAGCAGGAGTTGATCCAGCTAGGTATGGTTGGGCAAGTGTTCAACTTGATGGCGGCATCGATCTTGTAATTAAAAAAATTGAGCAGTGGTTTAATCTACAGTTTGGCAATTTATCATCTCTTGATCGAATAGACGTAGGCATAAAAGCAATTTCATTAGCATTACTTTGCGACACCGAATATCCTAACACTCATCTTGCAGAGTCTTTTGGTAAAGTAGCCCATGCAGTCGTATCAGCAGGTGGAAAAATATTTATCGCTGAATCTGATCCTTTATTAAAAAAGGAAGCATTTACTAAACAGGTACTAGCAATAGCTAAGCCTGTAACTAATTTAGCATACGGCGAATTTACCGAATCAAGCGGTTTCTATATTGTAGCGACTGAAACGAGTCACTTCATCGAAAATCTAGCAGGCCTAGGCGGATGCGGCGCACAACTTGCACTGTCCATTAAAGGCAATCAAGTCAGACCAAATCATCCACTTATTCCTCTATTACAAATTTCAGATAGCGCTAATCAACACGCGAGCGACCTTGTCTTAAAAGGCTCCAAAGAAGATGCTCAATTGCTACTCGATATGCTGTGTTTAGCGTATAGCTCTAGTCTGGCTTCACTTGCTACTCGCGCAAACATCAGTGATTTTCAATTAACACGCGGATTATTAGGTGTATCGACCTAAGTGTTAGTTGCGTGTTATTTCAAGGTATAGCGTCTCCACTTTCTTTCTAGCCCAAGGAGTTTTCCTTAAGAACTTAAGACTCGATTGAACACTCGGGTCGTAGTTAAAACACCGAATACTGATTCGCTTGCCCATCTCATCCCACCCCAACTCTTCAACGAGGTGTTTGATCATGGTTTCGAGTGTTACTCCATGCAGTGGATCTTTAGGTTTTTCGTCTGGCATACTTCACCTAATTACCTTTTCCGTTTTAGTATCAAATATATGAATTCGTGATAAATCGATTAACACTTTCACTTGTTGACCTAAATCAAATTTCTTACGTGGAAGAATTTTTACTGTAAACGATGTATTACCTTTTTTCACATATATATAGGCTTCTGAGCCCATAGGTTCAAAACGTTCCACCAAAACGTCTACCTCCGCTTTCTCTTCAAGCACTTTACCTTCACTGTTTTCATAAACATCTTCAGGGCGCACTCCCAGGATAATAGATTTATTTACATGTTCAGCGAAAGTCTTTCTTTGGCTTTTTGAGAGTTCAAACTTTAATCCCGATTCCTCTACAAAATAAAGCAGCTCATTATTTAACACTAAATGACCTTTAAAGAAATTCATTTGGGGACTACCAATGAAGCCAGCTACAAATAAATTATCTGGATGATTATATAAGTTAAGTGGCTCATCTACCTGCATAATATTACCATCTTTCATTACACAGATACGGTCCCCCATCGTCATTGCTTCAACTTGATCATGCGTAACATAGATCATAGTAGCACTAAGCCTTTGGTGTAATTTGATAAGCTCCATACGCATCGAAACGCGCATTTTTGCATCCAAATTAGAAAGCGGTTCATCAAATAAAAATACTTTGGGTTGCCTTACGATAGCACGCCCAACGGCTACACGTTGTCGTTGTCCACCTGAGAGAGCTTTAGGTTTTCTATCAAGATAGTTTTCAAGACCTAAAAGCTGCGCTGCTGATTTTACACGTGACTCAATTTCTTTCTTAGGCATAGACCGCATGGTCAAGCCAAACGCCATATTTTCATAAACACTCATATGCGGATAAAGCGCATAATTCTGAAATACCATGGCTATATCTCGATCCTTAGGTAGAACATCATTAACTCTACTCCCTCCTATCGATATACTACCCGAAGTTATCGATTCCAGACCTGCAATCATGCGTAACGTAGTCGATTTACCACAACCAGAAGGACCAACAAAAACCATAAATTCATGGTCTCTAATTTCCAAATTAATTTGATTTACCGCAGTCACCCCAGTTTGAGTTTTATCCGGATAAATCTTAACTAGGTCTTGTAGGGTTACAGCTGCCATTTATGTATACTAATTAAGCTCGATTTGGTCGATTGAGCGAACAAATATCGCATATAACGTATTTATCTTTTTATTATATGCCTAATCAAATCGTTATTCTTGATAGCTACACCTTAAACCCTGGGGACATGTCACTAGCTCCCTTTGAAAGGTTAGGCTCAGTTACATTCTATGACCGTACTCCTGCTAGTAAAATCGTGGAACGTTCTAGAGATGCAGACATTTTACTCACGAATAAAACACCCCTATCTCGCGAAACTCTCGCTGCGCTCCCCAAATTAAAATACATAGGAGTTCTCGCTACAGGATATAATATTGTAGACACTAAAGCTGCTAAAGAACGGAACATTCCAGTGACTAACGTACCAGAATACTCCACGCTATCAGTCGCTCAGCATGCCATCTCACTGCTCCTTGAAATAACTCAACAGACAGGGCATTTATCAAAAACGGTCAATCAAGGTAGATGGGTATCCTGTTCTGACTTTTCTTACTGGGATAAATCGTCCACTGAATTGGCAGGTAAAACATTAGGTATAATTGGCGCAGGTAAAATCGGCAAAGCCACTGCAAAAATTGCAGAAGCTCTAGGTATGCACGTTCAATTTGCGACACGAACAGGCGGCGTAAAAGAACTTGAAGCCGTCATGCAAACAAGTGACGTCATCAGTCTTAACTGTCCATTAACATCATCTACAAAAGAAATAATCTGTGAAAAAACAATTTCATGGATGAAACCAACAGCTATTCTCATTAACACAAGTCGTGGTGGACTGATTCAAGAATCAGATCTAGCACGTGCTTTAAATTCAAATCGTATCGCTGCGGCAGGTTTAGATGTTTTATCTACAGAGCCACCCTCTGAAAACAATCCGCTCCTTAAAGCTAAAAACTGTATCATAACACCCCATGTTGCCTGGGCTTCAACAGAGGCGAGACAGAGACTTATAAAAATAGCCGCTACTAATGTAGAGTCATTTATTAAAGGAACTGTTGTTAACCAAGTAAACTGAGCTCTCCAACTTTAATAGAACTTACGTTACAGAAATGTAACTTTATTGCTCTTTTATAACGCACAAAGCTAATACAACATATTTACACTTTGAAATTAATCCTATCCAAAATCACTACCAGCTGTTGTATCATTTTTAGTCTAGCATCTCTTGCAATAGCGACAGAAGTACCAAAGCCAGCGGATAGTGAAGAATGTTCATTTGTTTTTATTTCTGATGTCCACTTTGGATTAAAACGAATCAAATTTCGTGGTGCAGTTAATGTAGCTTCAAGCGACGTAAATCATGCTTTATTAGAGGTAATTAATACAAGTGTTGGTACAGTTACCCCTAAGGATAATGGAGTCGGTGCTGATAAGAAGATTAACGGTGTAGATTTTATGGTAATCACAGGGGATCTTACTAATCGGCAAGAGTTATACCCTGTTAAAATACAGAGTTCTGCACTTTCTTGGAAAGAATTTGACGCCTGTTACATCAAAAATCTGAAGCTCAAAACTTCTTCGGGTATCCCAACTCCACTTTATTTAGTTCCTGGAAACCATGACGTATCCAATGCTATTGGCTCACCTAGCAAATTACTTCCTGCAACAGATGCGACCTCAATGACTAAATTGTACAATCGCTACATGCATCCCCAAAAGCCAGTAACACCAGAAACCTACGAATTCAAAAATAACAGAATATATTACTCCACTGATATTGGAGGAGCGCATGAAATATTCATTACAATGTGGCCAGATAGCACAGCAAGAACATGGATAGATGAAGATTTAAAACATGTACCTAAGGATATTCCTGTTTTTATTTTCTGCCACGATCCTCCTGCTATCGATGCTAGACATTTAACAAATCCAAACGGAAAACATGATATCAATGCTACAGATAAATTTGAAAATGTTGTCTGTGATATCTATCAAGACGGTACGGAATCGGATGGAGAAACAACGCTTGAGCAAACCCAATTAACTCAGTTCATAAAACGTCACCCAAACATAGTTGCTTACTTTCATGGCCATACTAACTTTACAGAATTTTACACCTGGAAAGGGTCTGATAATTCTATAAGTCTAAATGCCTTTAGATCCGACTCACCAATGAAAGGTCAGATTTCTGGAAAAGACGAAACCAAGCTCGCATTTCAAATCGTAACCTTTGATACCCGAAAACATCTATTAACCGCTCGGGAATGTCTTTGGAATACCAAGTCCGATCCAGGCCATATCGTGTGGGGCAAATCACGTACCGTTTCAATTGCTGTATCCGAATAAGTTCAGCTAAAGAACATGGTAGCCTTTGGTCATTAAGTGTAAGCTAGGCCAAGGCACATTTACATCATTATCAGCAGTTTAAGGGACAAAATAGCACATTTTTAGTTAATCGTTTAGTTTGACGGACACATGTCCGAATTGATAAGTGTTATCGTTACATATTTTGAGTTCATATGATTCAAAAGACAGGTATCTAACACAAACACACACGACTAGAAATTAACCCATGAAATCCCTTAAAATTGCATGCTTAGCTATTGTAAGCAGCTCATTATTCAAGGCTGGCTACGCACAGTCTGAGTCTCAAGCAAAGGCGGATACTCAAGTATCCCCCCAAAGTAATATTGTTACTTTAGAAGCATTTGATGTAACTGCAGATGCAGCACATGGCTACATTGCTTCTGAAACAAGTACTGGAACACGTATTGCTAGCAAAATTGTAGAAACTCCTTTTGCAGTAAACGTTGTTACCTCTGACTTCATCGAAGATTTTGCCGCATTTGATCTTAATTCACAGCTATCCTTTGTTAGCGGTTTTTCCCCTTCTGAAGTTTTCGGTCAATATCAATTACGTGGATTTGCTGCCTCTACTTCACTTGTAGATGGCTTTCGCCGAATTGGATTAATTGATACAAAAAATATTCAACGTATTGAAATTATCAAAGGATCTGCTGCTTCAATTTATGGAGCTATCAATCCAGGCGGAGTAGTTAATTACGTAACGCGTCAGCCAACAACAACTCCAACTCAAACACTTGAAGTTGATGGTGGAAGCAAAGCTTTCTATCGCGGATCCTTATCCTCATCTGGACCAATTTCGCAAAGTAAGCACCTATACTATCGTATCGATATAGCAGATCAGACTCAGCACTATGCTGAAGAATTTGCTAGCCGTAGCCAGTCCTCTATCTCCGGCAAACTCGAATACAAACCATCAGATACAACAAGTATCACTTTAGATCTAGAACACTCAGAGCTCTATGAACACCCGTTCACTCAGGCTTTAACAGTAACCGAAAAACAAACGATGCCTTGGGCAGGAAATAACATTACTGAAAGTCAATATTTCGGAATGACAACATCCTCTCAACTAGGATTATTGAATTATAACTACGCAGGTCCTGAGAGTTATGATCACAACCGTGTTACAAGTTCCACAATTTCACTTCAACACCGAGTCAATGACTTCTGGTCACTCAAGTTTGGTGCAAATCTTTTCATCAATCCTTATAATGATCAAATGGTCGGCAGTGGTGCATATTATCCATATGGCACAGGTAACGTAACAGTTACTAATGGCACTATCTCTAATGCCTTTACTCCTGTTGTAAAAGATCAGCCTACAGCAGATTGGAAACCACAACGCGGTGGTGGATTCCAGTTAGACAATCTTGTTCAGTTCAACACAGGTAGCGTATCACATAAACTACTGTTTACAGTAGATTACTATGAGAACTCTCAGCGCACCGTTTCTCTCGTTCCTACCGTAAACGGTAGCCAAGCAACTGACTACTATGCGCTATACAGCCCATACGATCCATCTGGGGCATCTTACTATACAATGCAAAGCACATGGTCCTCTGCACTAGGTTATGGATGGAACACAACGCTGTATGGCACAAACCCAGCTCTTTATAACGGTGTTACTACCGATCAATGGCTTGCGTCCACTGATACAGGTTTATTCGTAAGTGATCGTGCGACACTATTAAACGACCGCCTCATTCTTATGGCTGGTGGCCGTTATGATGGAGTCATGAATCAGGTAAAGAATTATAATATTCCAGCAAGTGGCGCTAACGGCACCCTTACCGCTGAAGCAAATCCTTACCAAGCTTTCGATTACACCACGAGCGCAAGAACCTACCAGGCTGGAGCATCCTTTAAGATTAAAGAAGGTATCTATGCTTATGCTAATAAGAGCACTGCCTTTAATCCACAGCCTCAAATTAACTCATTTACTGGTGTAGCACTGCCAAATAACAAGAGTGATGGATATGAATTCGGTCTAAAAACATCTACCCTACAAAACCATCTTAATATCACACTTGATCACTTCGTAATCAACGAAGCTAATATTCTACAAAGTGAAACAGATCCTGTAACAAGTCTTAAGGACACGATCTTATTACCTAAAGAACAAGCTAAGGGCTATGAACTCGATTTAAGCTATCAAGCAACAGATAACCTATTGTTCTTTGGCGGTTGGGGATACACTCAAACCCAAATCACAGATTCAGGTCAGTTAACATTCTTACAAGATCTACCTGCACGCCGCGTTCCTCGTAACAACGTAGGCTATGGTGTCCGCTATCAATTTAGTCATGGACCACTGAAGGGCATCTTCGTCGTTGCATCTGCTAAGTACACAAGCAAGTCCTTAGTTAATTTAGGGTCAGGCAAGAGCTTAATCCCTGGACCAGCTGGCAGCAGCTCAGGATCCACTGGCAATATGTACTATGTTGCTGCAACCAATACAACCTATGCTACCGGTACTGATCCTAAAATCACAGGTGAGCAAAAGATTACTACAACACCTGTTATTAACGCACCATTCCCTGGCAACGGAAATCTCCCATTCCCTTCTCAGGCAGCAGGAGCAACGATCAACTATCCAATGTCAGCAACTGGCCAACCACTGCCTCTAGTTAATGCTTCGACTCCTGGAGTGTATAGCGGAATGCCTGGTGGTGTATTCGTAGATGACGGACGTGAGTACAATTTCAATGTACCCTATGCTGTTTTTGATGCAGGTATAGGCTACTCTTGGAAAACATCGAAAAAATCTACTGAGACAGCACGTTTACAAGTTAAAAACTTACTTGATCGCAAATATACATGGGGATCAGGAACACCTGGTTTACCTTTCCAAGTTATGGTTACTTTTGATATCAAACTCTAAAGTAATCTTAGTCTTACAACTTAAAAAGCCTCCAAGTTACCTTGGAGGCTTTTTATTTGAATAAATTTTTGTGCTTTTAGCTAATATACAATCTACTAGTGAACTATACTAGCTGCACGAGCTGTTTGTTCATCGATCTTATATGATGCATTTAAGTATTTAACTTCAAATGACTTTAATACACGCGCTGGATTATCTGCATGAAGCTCGTCGTAAGCTATTCTTTGAAGGGCCAGTGTTTGCTCAGGAGAGAAACCTAATTCATATGCACAAGTTTCACGGCGTCCGAGTTGTCTAGGATCAAGACCGGTAATATCACCAAAAACCATAAGTGCCTCTATATAATAACCGTAAGCACTGGCGTGATAATTATCATAAGCCCATAGATCAATCTGACCCGGATTAATTCCATCGTAAGGATTAGGATCTGCTAGACCCGTCTCAATCGCCCTATCCCATGCTTCACCTACTTCAATGACATCATGTATATAAGGGCTGCCTGCTTTTGCTAATTGGTAGGCATCGCGTATATCTTCAGTCATCTTTTTAATAGATTTACCATGCCAGACTCCTTTGTCTGGATATATTTGATCCGCACGCGCCCATGTTGCTACAAGCCTTACATCAACACGTGGATTTTTTTCATGTAAGATACTTGAAACTTGATTAGCAGTTTTGACTAATAACGCTGGATTTCCGGGATTTTGCCTGTCTAATAAACTATAACCCAACATAACCACGTGATCCCAAGGTTGGGAAATTACATTTAGTTTATTTTTTAAATGAGCATCTAAGCCTGCTCCACGAATTGTTTCTAAGTTAACATTAAAATCCAAATTAGCTTCTGTAGCTAACGTCTTAAAAAGAGCAGGCACTCCACCCATATGTTCTCCATTCAAGTCTGTAACAGATGAAGCTCTATAAAAACGAACCGGAGATAGAGCACCAAACATAAAACTGTTACCTACAAACAATAGACGCTTAGGTTTTTCATGTACAGATCCCTCAGGCTGAAGCTGTGCGTTAATATCTGAATCAAACACCACAAAAAAAGCTAAACCTACAAAGCCTGCATGCCGTAGAAATCTCGTGGGGGTACTAATCATAGGGTTTTTGAAATTGTATAAAAAAACGCATTATTTCAAGTCTACTTACCTAGAGCTTTATTATACCCCAATTACCCAGATTAAGGGTGCACTTGATTTAGTTTTCTCACAATCGCTAGTTCACTCTGGGCTTCGTTATACTTCCCTTGATCCATCAATTCTTGAGCTAGGTTATAGTGCGCATTAACATTCAGACTATCGTATCTTATGGCTTCCTGATACTCGTTTACTGCTTCTGATTTTTTCCCTAAAACTGAAAAAACATTACCTAAATTGCAATGTAGTCTAGAGTTTCCAATATCCAAATTTAATGCGGCTTCATAAGAATCAAGTGCGGCAATAAATTCCTGATTTTGAGCCTGCTGGTCACCAATAAGTGAATAGCATTGAGATAACAATTTGCGGGTTTTCTGAATCGTGGGTTGTAACTTAAGAGCAAATTTTAAGTGAACAATAGCAGAGTTATAATCACGGTCTTTAAAATAGACTAACCCCAACTCGTAGCTGGCTACAGGATAATTAGGTTTAATTACAATTGCTTCAATTAAATGATTTTTAGCCGAAACTAGATCACCTTTTTGCTCATGTAAGAGTGCTAGATTAAAATGCGTATCTGCTGACTTAGTATTTAATTTCAAGGCAGTCTCATAATCCTGTATTGCTTCATCAATCTTGCCATCTCTTGAAAGCAGAGTGCCTCGATTCAAATACGCTCTATCATTAAGTGGATTATAACTTATACACTGATTAATTAAATTTAACTCATTCTGATAATCATTATTTCTAAGATAAGTTAATATTAATAAAATACTTATTAAGACAGAGCTTAGTACGGGTATAAACTTTGAGGGTAATGTAATTACAATAATTAAGCTTAACGAAACTAACACAACAATACTGGGTAAATACATGCGGTGCTCAGCAATTGGCTGACTCACTAAAGGAACAAAACTTGAGCTAGGTGCGAGTAATATAAAAAAGACAGCTCCTAAAAAAGCATAACTTTGTTTTCTTATAAGACCATACAGTGTTACTATAAGCACACCGGAAATAAATATAGCTTGAAGAGGTATTTCATTAATACCTCTAACGAGCTGTGTACCGTAATCGATTATGAGTGGCCTTGGCCATAGAACTAATTTTATATAGATACATAGCGCCTTCGTCTGAGTAAGTAAGTAGCTCCATGTACTTACACCCAATCCAAAACCTACTGTACCGCCCCGTTTATTGCTGTTGAAAATTAAGTAAAAGAGCGGAATCCATGTAGCACATAACACAGTATAATAGCCTTTTCTTATTTTTAGACTTCCAAGGAAAGATCCCGTTACATAAAAACTATCATATAAAAAAACAATTAGCGGAGCACATATAATTGTTTCTTTAGCACCTATCCCTACAGAGCAAGCAAGTAGGGAAACCGATTTCCAGAGCTTTGCATGCTGTTCGCTGCACGAATCTATACTTTTTATAAATGCATACAAGGTGAGTAAAATAAAAAACGCACCCAATATTTCATCTCTTTGAATAACACAGCTTACACTTTCAGTAAGAAGCGGATGTAAGGCCCATATACTGACAACACTCAAACTAAACCAATAGCTAGAATCTAATTTAAGTGCTCTTAGTAGTATTAAAAATAAAACTACCGATGTGAGTATATGTAAGCATACATTAAAGAGATGATACCCAAAAACGTTGTAATGTCCTATAGCATAATTAATTGCTAGGGTAAGATTCACTAGAGGCCTTCCTGCAGCACCAGCAGCCTCAGCCGGCGGTGACAGCACTAATCTTAAATCTGCCATATGCTCGATTGAATGATTCTCCAAAATCGCAAATTGATCATCAAAGACAAACGGAGCATGTAACGAAGGCCAATAGGCACAAAATGCGAGTATCCCTAAAAGAGAAATTCCAGCCAGAATCATGACAAATGATTGCTGTGAAGTCCTTTCTCGTAATTTGCTCATGTGTACCTAGGTAACTCAACCATCCCTGCCCTCTACGGCAAGCCCCTAGATATTACCACTACTCCTAATTTGTATCTGAATTCACCAATAGAATATGGGAGTCCATCATTCATTCGTACTCGTGTCTTAATTGCTATGCATTTTCCTCGACCAATCCTAATAATTAATAAATATTAAGCCTGTATCTCTAGGCATTAATATAGCCATAGATTCAACCCCTTAGTAAGCACACACACTAAACTCAATCGTATGACTAAACGTATCCTAACACTAGCATTACTTACGATCGCTTTATCTAAAGCTGTCGTAGGTCAAACTCAGGCTCCAAATGCTGAGCAAGTTATTAAACTAGCAGACTTCACCGTCTCTGAGAAATCACCTAACGGTTATATTGCTTCAGAAACAATGACTGGAAGCCGTGTTAACACAAAGATTATCGATCTACCTTATAGCATCGTAAATTTAACGAGTGAATTCTTTGACGATTTTAATATTCAAATCTTAGATGAAAACATGACTTATATCGGTGGCCTCACTGGTGTAGGTATTGGTGGATCTTTTAATCTTCGCGGTTTTTCTGCTTCATCCCAATTACGTGACGGTTTCTATCGCTTAGGTCGTTACGGACTTAGTAATGTTGACCGTTTAGAAGTTATCCGTGGCCCTAACGCTGCAATCTATGGACGCTCATCACCAGGTGGTATGATCAACATGATTTCACTTCAGCCTAAAAAGCAAGATAGCCAAACCGTTTCAATATCACGCGGTAGCTATTTTCAAAAGAAGGACCAGATTAAAGCAACAGGTTCAATCGATAAAGACTCTAAGACTTACTATGTAACATCCTTTGCACTAACGGATCGTCACTTTCCAGGACAATTCGGTGCGGTGCACAACCAAGAATATTACGCAGCAATAGCTCATGACTTCTCTGATTCATCACGCTTACAATTTAGCGCTGAATATTTCATGCAGATTCAACAAGCACCTCAAGGAGCCGTTCCTTTAGTTTCTGCTGCACGCACAGCAACTTCAGACAATACAGCTACTACTCAAGCACTAGGCTATGATTTAGGGCTTGGAAAAATTAATCCATATGGTCCAAACAGTGAACTCGACCGTGGTAGCGTCACCTTTACGGGTGTGTATGAAAAACAATTCAATGACATCTGGAGCTTAAGGGTTGGTGCCTATAATTTTAGAGCACGCCGCTGGGATTTCAATTCAAACACCTCATGGGGTGCTATTACAATCCCTGCAACAGGAGCTATCACTTCAACACGCGGATCAATTCCATCACGTGGAGAAATTCAAGAAGACGGCGGTGGCTATCAACAAGATCTAAAAGCTCACTACTGGCTAAAGAACCATACCATCGAAGCTAACACCCTTTTCACAATCGATTATAACGACTATTATCGTTACGATCCAACTTGGGAATATGGCCCATCAACTGATCCAGCTTTAGTAGCATGGGGTGCTACAGGATCAGGCCGCGTTGTTTCACTCACTTCAGCAGATGGCAATCCACTTAATCTAATCCCAACTGCACCAATCAACTACTTCCCTAATTGGTATAACACACAAAACCTAGCTCTCTTCAGTGGATCAGGCAACGCCGTTACAGGTGGTGCCGCACTCAACGGTGGTACATTAACACGCCGCCGTACAACATCCATTGGTGGAAACTTACGCCAACAAATGTTCCTACTGAATGGAAAATTGATTGTTTATGCAGGTGTTCGTAATGACACCGTACTTTTCTCCCAACGTGATTACACCGCAGCGTTCGCCTCTGTTGGCTTTGGCAATACGCTAGCACCAGGTACAGGTGGAGCTAATCAACCAGGAGGAAGCGTAGTACGCCGCTATGAACATCAAAACAAACCTAACACTGGATTTAATTACCAGATCACTCCGAATCTCCATTTCTACGGAAGTTACAGTACTGCTTACTTCGTAGATCAAACATCTCGCCCTGCTGTCATTGCAGCATCAACCTACGCACCCTTCACAGCTAAAGGCTATGACTACGGTATTAAAGGTTCGTACCTCAATAGTCGCTTAAACTTTACTGTAGGTGGCTACTATGCAAAGCAGTTCAATGTTCTTGTAACAGATACCGTTGAAACACCTCCAGGTTCAGGTCTGTTCACCAACGTAACACTACAAGATGGTGATCAATTAGTACGTGGTTTCGAATTTGATCTAAGCTGGGTTGTTAATGAAAACGTTATTGCGGGTGTAAGTGGTGCAGAAGTTAATTCAAAGTACACCAACTACGGATCTGCTTATCCAGAAGTAATAGGTCGTAGCGTTAACGGTATTACTCCAGAAAACGGAAGCGCATATATCAAATACATCGTCCCTGGTGTTAAGGGTCTTTATTTAAATGCGCTAACGACATATGTATCTTCGACTCCTTCCCAAGTACCAAATACAGGAGATACTACCGCTATCGATAAAACATCGGGCAAAAGTTATTTAACAGGACATACCGATGCCTGGAAAATAAGATACCCTTCCTATGAAACTTGGGTATTTTCAGCCAATTACCGTCTACCTCGTTTGAACCGTGGATGGGATCAACGTTTATCACTAACCTTGAACAACGCATTTAACAAAAACTATGTTAAAACTAACGGGCTTCAAGGTGATGGACGCGGCATTATGCTAAGCTACTCACTTACGCACGGCGGAAGCCATTAATCTGTAATCTTTAATTCAAAGCGCCTCCCCAAAAAGGAGGCGCTTTTTTTATAACTAGATAAATTAAAGAATAAAATTCAATGACTTCATCACCTATTATGTTTATAAACATATGATGAAAGTCTGGATACCCTGTTTACTCCTATTACTAGGAATACCTAGTCTTAAAGCAGACAGAGATATAACAGTGGTGTCAGATCTCTCCTTGCAGGGCAGAAAATTCCCAATCACAGACAAAAATCATCCTCAATACTATCAGCCTCTTATCGGAGGTTTTCATTTCTACGGAGATCCTATACCAGGGCTAAAACCAATCCCAACGATTGCAGTTGTTAAAGCTGTAGCCAGAGAACTAGCTAAGGAAAACTATTTAGTAATGTCTATAAAGCATCCTAAGGCTGACATATTACTCGATATCACCTGGGGTGTAATTACACCAGACAGCGATACAGATAGTGTTAAAAACCAAATTGAAAGATTTAACCTTGTTTTAGGGCATACCATTACTTCCGTAATGCCTACAGAATCGTTTAATCGCTCCCAATACTTAGACGCTGCGTTTGATGAGCGCTATTTTATCGTTTTGACAGCTTATGATGCAGATAAATACACAAAGACAAAAAAACGTGTAGCGCTTTGGCAGACAAAAATGAGTATACCTCTTTCAGGTATTGAATTTACAGATATCATCGATCGATTGGTAGCTAGTGGAGCACCGTATTTTGGTAAAGAAACTGCTAGCCATCCGGCACTTACACCCATCACTCCTCAAGGGAAAGTCGAGGTAGGAAATCCTACCGTTAAACCATAAAGTCATAGCATACTTGCTTTCTGAGCTTTTATAGAGGATATTGATCCCTTGGTTCTTTGAATGGTTAGCACACCAATTCAATCCCATAGTCCATTTAAGCCTTAATAAAGCTTATGTGAATTAGGGGGTGTACCGGATTCGACCCTTGGTTGGAGTGCGCTACTGCCTTATCGAGAGTGGATAGTCTCTCGTAAATCCTCGATCCAAAAAATAATAGGCAACTTCGAAGAAATGCCCCTAGCTGCTTAATGCAACTACGTAAGCTCAGCGACACCTGCTAGCTGAACCTTACGCCGACAGCAGGCATAATGTGTTTAGCCACTCGCGGTTCACACATCGTACCTTCATCCGGGAGTTAGTTGAAAGCTAAGCGCGTATCATGGCGTACTTTCGGCGAAATTAAAGTGATACTATATAAGGTAGACGTGGCGTGCGAAGGTCAGGGGCACGCGGGTTCAACTCCCGCCACCTCCACCACATTTTATAAACTTAATAACTCCAGGTTTTATTATACGGCAGGGATATATTCCCTTGTACGTTAAACACAACAGGTAGCCATACATAAGAACAGTTTACAAAGTTCTTTGTATTATGGCGCTCTGTCATGAGTATCCATTCATTAGAACTACCTGGTCGTTCAATCGCGTAGGTAGGTTGTGTATTATAGGATATATCTGAAGAAGGCCCAGAACATGGAGCCGGTAATTCCTCATAAGGCCCCAGGACTCTTGTAGAACGATAAACATGAGTTGGATTGGGATTCCACCCAGACATATCAGAGGTAATTAAATAATAATAACCATTTTTCTTTATTAAAACTGGAGCTTCTTTTCTTATGCAATTTTCTAAACGTGACCACGTTGTTGTCGGCTTAAGGTAGTCATCAGAAAGTTTCACGACATATAGGCAGCGATTTTCACCATCTTTATGATCATATACAAAATAGGCAGTTCCGTCTTGATCTTTAAATAAGGTACAATCTTTTACAGAAGCTTTTCCCTCTACAGGTCTTACTATTTCTCGAAACGTAAATGGACCTTTAATAGAGCTAGCAGTCGCAACTCCAGCATCTCCTTGTCCCACGTTTTCTCCATGATCACCCGGGAAACCAACATAGTGAAACCAAAGGACAAATTGCTGCGTTTTATCATTAAAAATAATTTTAGGGCGCTCAAAGCGCATTGGCCCATGAAGTGGATTGCCTACCTTATCCGTACAGTTTAATATTAAACCTTCACTATGCCAGTGGTAGAGATCTTTTGAGCTATATAAAGATATGCCAACTGTTGTCGCTGCTCCGTTAGCGCCATGTTTTCCAACAGGTAAAGCCCTAAGAACCATTCCGTACCAGTAATAGGTTCCACTTACATAAATAATACCTCCATCATGCGCGTTGATGATTCGACCTGAATCATCATTCCATGCAACAAATTCATTGATTGCTCCATTATTAAAAGCGCTAACAGACTCTGCTTTTATTGAGAGAAAAGTAATCCAAATGATTGAAAAAGTGATTAAACAAAATCTTACAAGCCTCATGGTTTAAGTTAAATTTATATTAACTGCTGAAGCCGGTAGTAAATAAAGAAAAAATGGGCTACCTTTAGGTAACCCATTTTTCATTTAACACACACTAAATTTAAATACTCATTAGAAGTTAAACACTGTAGTAAAGCGATAGGTAGGTGGAGCGTTAAAATATCCGTTCGTTCCAACCTGGTACCACTCCTGATTATATCCAATATTGGTAGCATTGAATATAAACCGAACTCTTCCCTTAAGAGCTGGTGGTTCATATCCCATATCGAAATTAATCAATGTCTTAGAGTAGAGTGTAGTAAGTGCATAGGTAGGCGCTGTCGTGACAACAACTCCTGATGAATTCGTTGTTGATGATCCGTTGTTGATCGCAACCACTTGTACACTGCCAGAATATGTCATGCCTGGCTGAATCCAAAGTCCCTTTAACATACCGGTTAGGAAATCATATCGTGCACGAATACGACCTAAGTGTTTGGGCAAGTTAAATGGATTGGTGCCAATGTATACGTTGGCATTTACATTAGCGGTGCCTTGCTGAACTGCTAAAATTCCAGGCGTTTGATTATTAGGAGCAACAAAGGCTCCTACCGTAGTAATCTGACCTTGATTGACTGACCAACTAGGGAATAGGCGCAGGCTATCTGTAACTTTCATGTCTAATGACAAGTCCATACCCTCAACTCTCAAGGTTTCAGGAATATAAGCTCCAAATCCTGTCGTATTAACATTGTTAAAAGCCCAAGCTACACTGCTTTCGTAGTTATTTGAAGTGGTGCGATAGCCGTCAGCTAAAAACCAAATTCTATCATGCCAAGCTTCATATTTTAACCCTACTTCAGTATTTTTGTAGATAGGAGCATCAATTGGAGTTCCATTGCCGTCCCTACCTGAGTAAGTAGGACCTGGATCCATAGCTGAGGAACCGTTGGCATATACATTAAGGTCATCCGTAACCATGTAGGAGAGTGAAAATGAAGGAGAAGCTTCTTTCATTGGTTTTGGACGAGTATTAAATGAAGCCGAATCATTGAACTGATTATTACCAGCGTAAGAAATCGTGCTAGCACTAGTCGTGTAATAGGGAGTAGCAGCACCTACAGGAACCAACCTGCCTGCTACTGATGTTCCATTAAGTAAGTGCGCATTAGCTGGAAAAACAGCATAAGGATTAGTGTTAAATCCGTAAAAATCTGGATCTGTTGGTAAAACCTGAGAACCATTAGATCCATAAGGATTAGCTGAAGAACGATAGACCCTACTAGTTCTATCATCTCTGATGTAAAGGAGTCCTATATTTGCAATAAGTTTATTTTTAAACCACTTCGTAATAGAATTTACGTAAATGTTCTTATCAAAGTACTTTGATACAACATAATTAGGATATGGAGTTGCAGGCATTCCTGCGAAACTACTCCAATGATAAACACTCGTGTAATCTAAAGGAGAACGATACCAAGCCAGAGCTTGTTGTTCAGAAATTCTAGGTCCGATACTAACTACGTTACCATTAATATCTGTAGCATTTGTTATTCCGTTAAGGTCCTGTGATAAAGACGAGGAATCACTCGTCATATAACGGATACGACCTTTATCCTGGCTTTGAACGTAAGCTGAGTAGTAAGCACCCGTGACGAAACTAGCATCAACAAAGCTCAATTTCTTATGGTAGTAGAGATTTGAAATCCATGCAGGTTGAACTTCGTAGCCATCACCATAATACTCATTAGGGAAATAACGTACTGCTGCACCATCACTTCTAAGAAGAGCTTTATAGGCAGGATCTGCAGCAACAGCAGCCATACCATTAGCGCCTGTACCATTTGATCCTGTTTGAAGACTAATAGCATATCCTCTACTTTTGCGGTGATACTCTTCGTAATTATATCCCGTATAAAAATATAAATCAGGATTAAATTCTTTAGTAAAAGAAAGCTCGTAAGACCAAGCACGCTGACGTGCAAAGGTATCAGGTCCTGACCATCTAAATGTTCTTAAATTGGGCGATGGTAATATGTAATTTGTAGCACTTGTTAACACACGGTTTGATGGACTTACACCGTAGGCAGCAGAATCATTATTCATACCAAAACCAGAATCAGTAAACGAATGATCTGTGTCTCCATACTGATAAGAGAAACGTAATGTTGTGTCTGCTTTAGGCTTATAAACAATCGTTGGATTAGTAGCTATACGCCTATCATGACCCCACATTTCAGGATTTCCTCCTTCTTGATACGATATAGGTAAAATGTAACTTAATTTACCGTCTTTAGTAATAGGACCCCCAATAGAGAATACTGTACGTTTAAAATCGAAACTTCCTATAGCTTGAGTGAAGGATACTTTTTTAGTCTTCGGAGGCTGAGGACCAGAATAAGCTACAGCACCACCTAAATTACCTTCACCATAAAGTGCACCTGCAGGACCCTCGAGAAGGTCCACACGAGAAATGAAAGCAACGTCTGTAATCAGGATTTCTTTAAAGCCATCTTTGATTACGTTTGATGCGCCTGTTGCAGCTTGGCCACGAATACTCACATTGGGCTGAACAACACCTATAGCGCTAAATGGATTACTTAAACTACTTTCCGTATTAGGAATAACCATAGTTCCAGCAGCATATTGTAAGGCACCATATAAATCAGTTGCACCAACTGACTCCATAAATTCAGGTGTAAAAACTTGGACCTGAACGGGTAATTCTTTAATCGGTGCAGAGTAAGCCGTAATAGCTGATGTATTCGCAGCTCTTTGCGGATCACTTTCTGGTGCTACAGTAAAAGGATCTAATGTGACAATAGAATCCTCTTTATTAACTGGAGTAGAATCTGATGCTAATGATGTATTTTGTTTTTGAACAAGTTGCGCATAAGAGAATGCACACGTACTTAGAGTAAATATAGCAAATACTATACCTTTAGTTCTAATCATAGGTTTGACGGGGTTAGGGTTTGTGAAACAGGACACTTAATACTCTTATAGACCATATTATAACCTAGCAAAAAGTTCAAAAGCCCACTCGAGGTTTACGTAAACATATACGATATAGCACCCCTATTTTTGAACTAAGTATTCGTATAACAAGTAGCACAAAATCATACGGCGGCGTGAAAACTAAATTTCTATACACCATAATTACTCTGATTAGCTGCATATATTGCCATGCTACCCCAAATCCTGAGACACTTCGAAGTCCTCAAAATCAAGTGTTTCAATTTTGTTGCGACGATACATTCGTTTACTCCTCAACGATCAGAGTACACGCAACTACATATTTATGGATACCAGAAAACTGCAAGAAGCTTAAGGGCCTCCTTGTATTATGCCGTAATGTCACAGAACACACCTTAGTTGGAGATTTAAGAATAAGAAATGTATGTGCCCAAAATGACCTAGGAATTCTTTGGTGCGTCCCTTCATTCTTTAGTACAGAAAACAAAGACCCTTCAAAGTCAGTACAGTTTCTACAACATATAATTGATAACTTAGCAGTCCAATCAGGATATACAGAACTCTCTATTATACCTTGGCTTCCTATGGGGGAATCTGGCCATTTACTGATGGTGGATCAATTACTAGATGCTGCACCAAATCGATGCATAGCAGGTATCTATGTCAAAAATGCTCATTACTTCTGTAAAAATCGAACAACTCCAATTCTCGTTGCAGTGGGAACGTCACAAGAATGGGATCAAAATAAAATCGATATACGCGCACGCTGGAAAGATCTAGGGTTTTACGACTCAATTATTAAGGAACATAAAGCAAATCCCTATTGGCCAATTAGTCTTTTAATAGATGGAGGTAGCGGACACTTTGATTGCCCGGACTGGATGATAGAATATTTCGCTGAATATATAGATACTGTATCAAAGTTAAGACTATCATCCGAATCTACTACCCTACGCCCCATTAACTATGAAACTGGTTATGTTACAGGACTACCTTTACCGAAAAAAAATCCAGTAATTGCTCATCAATATAAATCTGATTCGAAAGAAGATAATTTTTTACCTTGGTTTTTCAATAAATCTCTAGCGCAAAAATCATTTACGGCTGCTTCAATAAACTGGAATGCCAAGAGTCAATTACCAGCCTTTGCAGATAATACTGGAAGGCCAATTCCAATGTATTTCAGAGGAATAACTAACCCTATTCCAACATCCTTTGAATCTGACGGTATTACATTTTCAGTACATTCTACTTATTATACCAATATTCCTGAGAACTTTTTACATGCTGGAGAAAAACTAAGTGTACCTGAAGATGAAGCCTTAGCTGAATGGATATGTGGACCTATAGCTCCTTTAGGAAATAATAAGTTTCAAATCGCTCTAGATAGAACATGGACAAATAGTCCTATTTGCATTGCGCTACGCAGTAGAGGATCAAAAACAACAAGAGCTATAGCAGAGCCTGGTTATATTAACCTCTCAATAAATACAGAAGGCAAAGTTCAGCACATAAGTTTTACCCCTTTACCAACTAATGTAGCAGGAAATGAATCGATACCACTGAATGCTAATTCCGACTCAAAAATGCCGGTCTCCTTTTTTGTCGTATCTGGACCAGCAATAATAAAACAAAATAGACTTATTTTTACGGCTATACCTCCTAGAGCTAAGTATCCCATCCGTGTTACGATCAGTGCATGGCAGTGGGGACGAGCTACAGAGCCTAAAGTCCAAACAGCACAAATTGTTACCCAGAGTATCTACATAAACTCGAGCCAAAATAATCCCCTTAATTAAGCGTGATTATTTCTCCCAGTTATCCGTTCTAAATGGAGCAGCCGGTAGTCCTTCTTTATTATACAGATTGCAGCGTGGTGAATTTGCCCAAGCATATCTTACTGCGATAGGAGCCGTTACCAAATCACTATTTAAAATAACACTATCTTGATCAATGACTGCTTTAGCTGGTTTCCAAACATGATCGCTACCAGCAATATAAAAACCAATTAAGTGATCTAAAGGTAATGGTTCTACTCCCCTTGCCCTCCATGGAGCCTGACCTGCAACTAAGCCACTACCTATATTAGTGAAGTGTACTCGGATAGAATTATTAACTATAGTATAGTCATTAAATTTAGGCCCAGTTGCTACTAACGTATTCTCACCATAAACATCACGTCGTGCAAGAAGTGCAAGTCTATGTCCTACATCTAACTTATCAGTTGGATGTACATTATTAGGATCACCTACATCGATAGTAACTGCCATACTAACACGGTTTTGATTTTGTGTCATAGCCTGAGCTTCTCTTAACCACGGCCATCCTTTTACAGCTACGGGTACAGGATCTTCATAGCACGCAGGCAATTGAACATATAAAAACGGCAATTCTGCGCCCCATACATCTCTCCAATTCTTTATCAGTCTTGGAAATAATTTCCGATACTCTAATCCGGCTGCTCCATTAGCCTCACCCTGATACCAGATAAATCCCCGAATAACATAAGGTGCCAGTGGAGCAATCATGCCATTAAAACTTATTGCAGGCACTTGTGGACGTCTCGATGGCGATGGCATACCAGTAGGATCAGGATTTTGAGGTTCTGCCCATGCTGGTTCTGGTTTTTTACCGACCTGCTTTCCAGAGTCTTTATCAGCATTATATGACTTCGTAGCTAAATCGTATGCTGGTTGAACTTCTTTTTTCCATTTTTTGAGAGAAGCCTCGTAATCGGATGCAAGTGTAGGATTTTTTAAGACAAATAAATGCTTATCCATAGCCATATTATAATCCTTAATTGTCTTACTTAATTGAGGAGAAACTTTAAGAGCATCCAAGCTGATCCACGTTTCAATAGGAGTTCCTCCCCAAGCAGCCGAAATAACACCAATAGGACAATTCAACTTTACTCTTAATTCTTTAGCGAAAAAATAAGCTACCGCAGAAAAATTTCTAGCGCTATCAGGCGTGCACTGCTTCCATGCAGCACCAGTAATCGATTCTTTTGGAATTACAGAGGTTATCATTGGAACAACTAGAAATCTTAGCAGTGGGTCAACGGCTTTAGGTAAAACTTCGGCAGAATTATGTGCAGCAAAGAGAGGATAACCCATATTAGACTGTCCACCGGCAAGCCAAACCTCACCTACAACAACATTATGAAATACTTGCTTAGCAGTTTGATTACTAACTATCAAATCAGACGAATTAGCATTCGCATGCATTGGATCCAAATAAACCAGCCAATGACCATTTGAGTTAGTATCTGCTTTATGTAATTGTCCCGCAAATGAAACTACAACTTTGGTACCAGCACTTGCTGTCCCCCACACAGCAACATGTGTCTCTCTTTGTAGAACCATGTTATCCGAGAAAACACCATTAACACTCAAGTTAGCATTAACTTTGCTGAAAATAATTAAAAATAAAACAACGGTGGGGTATATAATTTTAAACTTCATAAATTTAATTGTGATTTGAGGCATTAACATCAACTTGGGAGTCAAAAAGCGGCCCTTGGTCAGATCCTGAATCCAAAAGATGCCAATCACGCTCAGGTAAGACCTTGATATATTCATCGACGTGCAATCCAATTTTTTTAAAAGGGATTTCATCAAATGCAGATTGAATGATTTTCGATGCTAGCAGGTTTTTAGAATTAAAAATTAATCTACGAGAAATTTCCGGAAAATCATTTTGAGTGACATACAAACTACCAAAATGCACGCCAGAAAGATCACTTTCGGGAGCACTCTTTCTGACCCCAACTTTACAATTTATAGCGTAATTATCTAAAATAAATACTTCACTAGGATGTCTCGTATCACGTGTTTCAATTTTTGACAAATGAGGATACTTTTCAACCCATAGCGTATCCTTGAAGGGAACAGATTTAAGGTCAGTTGAAAGTCTTCTATCTTTTAAGGTATACCCACGCGATTTACCACGAGCATCAATGTGTATAGCACGGTCACAATCTATAAATATATTTTTGTCTATTCTTATATCACTACCTCCACCTACAAAAGCTCCAGAGCTAACCCCAATTACAATATTATGTGTGATAGTATCTCCACAGTCTCCATCATCTAAATAAAATCCTTGGGCATTATGTGAGTGATGTACTAGGTTGTATCTTAATATGTTACCCTGACTAGTCCATCCACTGTTTGTATAAAACGCTCCAAGATCACTTGAGTCTAAACCAATACGGTAGATTTCATTATATTCTATTACGTTATTATTGCCAGCGTACCGTATACCAGAATTGGGACAGTCGTGAATACGGTTATTCATGATGTGATTACCTACTACCTCAGCCATCGTCCCTTCACCTGCCCTAATGCCAGCATATGGACCAGCAAGTCCAATATGATGAATATGATTATTAGTTATTTCATGAAGACCTGCAGTTAACGTTGCCCGTTTACCACCAGTAAAATCGATTCCATATCGTCCTATATTGGATATCTCACAGCTAATTATTTTGTGGTTTATACCACCTTCAATTGTAATTCCAGTAAGATCTGTATCTTTAATATTGCATCCAGATATAGTAATTAATTGTCCATCGATTATTCGAATACCATCACCAAGTGTTTGTTCGATAACTATACCTTGAAAATTGATACACGATGCATGGTTAAACACTACTAATGGGAAAACTTTATTTGCAATCAGTAGATCTTGACTGCCACTTTGAATAGGAGGCCAAAAATAAAGTTTATTACGCTTAAAACTTACAGCCCATTCTCCTGGTTGATCAATTTCTTCTATAAGGTTTAAGGCATACCATTTTTCCACATTTCCTCCTACTCTAGTACCATTGACCATTTTAGAATATTTGGATCCAACCCCACCAGCAGTTGAAGTGCTAAAAGTCATGAGCCGTTTAGCAGTATCGATAGATGATACTCTAAGACCTTCTATTACCCAAGGTACACGCCAAAAGCCACGGAGCCAAAGTCCATCTTCTTTTAAAGATTTCATCCATCGCTCAGGACGATTTCCAATATACATAATGGTTGCACCATGTTTTTGATTAGCACGTAAACTACCACTATCTATAACACGATCAAAGCCAGCATAGCCCTGCTCTAAGTTAGGCCAACGAGATAGATTCATTAATTTACCACCATAATATAGATGCAAAAAGCCAGTTATTGCTGAAAATCTATCAGGGAAAGGTTCGATATTATTAATTCCAATAAGGCTTAAATCTAACTCTCTAACATTTTCTTGTGCTTTAGAATCCAGTCTCAGCCTCACATCATTATCACTAACTTTTTTTAGAAGCGATGTATCTACAGAAAAGGCACCCGAAATTTTAGCCGTACCTTGGTATAATGATCTCCATACTACTGGAACTTGCGAAGTACCTCCATCAAGCTCATTAAAAACAAGAGAATTCGTTATTCGATAAACTCCAGGCAGTAAGAATACAGTAATTTTTTCGTTAGGAAAATTTGACCTAAAGGCACGAACTGCAGACTGCACCTCATACAAAGAAGAAAATGGAGAACCAATAGTTCCATCCCCCTTACCTTCCGAATTTGGTGTAACATAAAAATCTTTTCCAAAAACACAGCTAAATGAAATACACCATACTGCTAGTATAACTATATTGCTTATACGAAATATAGCAGCACTTGGATTCATAAATAGGAGATTAAACGTAAAGATTAATTACAGAAACTATGCCTAAATCAAACACACTAAACGATAATCATCTAATTCATTGCAGACAAAGCCCAACGAAGTGATATTAGGTTTACGTCAACCTTACAATCAACCGCAAATTCACTCAGACCAGTATTAGCTATTCATAATTAAGTAAGTAATCTAGTGCTTACATACTTAATTTTTAACGATACCCCACCAAGTTGTGCTTATGTATTTTCAATTTCCTCATAAGGAATATTTAGATTATAAATCGTTACTTGGTTAACTTAGTTTAGAATAATTTACATGTTCAACATACAGGATTTCGGCGCTGCACCGAATATCGAAGTCTTACAAACACATGCTATACAAGCAGCCATTGATGCCTGCCATAATACAGGAGGGGGAATTGTAACAGTACCACCAGGTAGCTACTATATTAGTACTATTTATTTAAGAAGTAACGTATCCCTGCATTTAGAAAATGACGCAGTACTCATAGGCAGTCATAACCTGACTGATTATCCAGAAATTTCTGACTTATTTATCGATGCCGTAGGACACGTGCGTGGAAAATGTCTTATATACGGCAGAGACTTAATCAACTCATCCATTACTGGAAATGGTACGATTGATGGTAATGGCAGTGCTTTTAAAATAGACGAAAGCAACAGACCTCTTCTGGTACGCTACGTAAACTGTCATAATATTAGCTTAAGTGATATTTATTTAAGAAATTCAGCTGCATGGGTAGTGCATTTATTCCGTAGCGAGAACATACAAATCCACCGAGTCACTATTAATAGCCACGTAAATAGTAACAATGATGGCGTAGATATCGATTCGTGTAAAAATGTACAAATATCCAACTGTTCTATAGATACTAGTGATGATGCTATATGCATTAAATCTACCGATTCAAAGATATGTGAAGATATTATAGTTACTCACTGTAATCTTAAAAGCATTTGGGGAGCATTGAAAATCGGTACAGAAACTTTTGGCGATATAAGAAATATAACTTTTAGTAATATTACTATTCGAGACACCTTTGGCGGAGGATTAAAAATCATAAGCATGGATGGTAGTCGTGTTGAAAATATTATAGTCGATACAATTACCATGAAAAACGTATCTGGCCCAATATTTTTACGTCTAGGATCTCGCTTAAGAACTTACTATAAAAACCTAGTTGCACGTAAGCCTGGTACACTAAAAAACATAACTATCAGTAATATTGATATACACGTTATCGAAGAAGGCTATTTACTTTACGGAAAATACCCCAGAAAAGCTGGTATTATTGCAACCGGAATACCAGGACATCTAATCGATAATTTAAATTTCAATAATTTAAATATCATTTTCCCAGGTGATACTAATTTTAAAATTCCTATTTCGTATAACGTTCCAGAGCAAGAAGCGGAGTACCCAGAATTCCCGATGTTTCATCCCTTGCCATCCTGGGGATTCTTCTTTCGTCACATTAATGAAATAACGCTTCGGCATATAACATTAAAAACAGAAAACACTGACGCACGTCCTCCTATCTTTGTTGATGACGTAAAAAATATTAACATTTCAGATACAACTATAAACAACCTACCAATCGACAATCAAAGCCAATTAGTAATCAATCAATCACCTTTGTCTAAACCCCTTTAAGTATTAAATCGGATTCTTAGTAGCCTTTAATTTAGATAGATATAACAATTATTCATCTCACTTTTATGTTAAATAAATCAATCTTCAGAGCTTTAATACTTGGACTAGCTCTTTTCCAATTACCCAATTTAGCCATTAAAGCGGACACTGTTCAGGAAGGTTCAAGTGAGTCCCTTAATAAACAAGAGCGCCTTGACTGGTTTCGTGACCAAGGCTTTGGACTCTTTATACATTGGAGCGTAGATAGCCAATTAGGTACAGTGATAAGTCACTCTCTGGTAGGTTCATCAGAAGAATATCAAAATAGCTTTTATAACGAATTACCCAAAAGCTTTAATCCTTATAAATTTAATCCTCAAGCATGGGCTGCACTAGCTCATTTAGCAGGATTTCGCTATGTAGTATTTACTGCGAAACACCATTCAGGTTTTTGCATGTGGGATACCCAAACAACAGATTTTAATATTATCAATACACCATTCAAAAAAGACATAACTTCTGATGTAGTATCGGCATTCCGAAAAGAAGGTATTGCTATAGGACTTTATCACTCACCCGATGACTTTTGGTGGTTAAGGCAAAATAAAATAGAAATCCAACGTGGTATACCATCAGTACAACCATCTCAAAATCCAGGCTTACTTAAACACGATCAAAGTCAAATTAAGGAACTCTTAACGCATTACGGAGATATAGATCTAATATTTTTTGATGGGGAAGCTCAGGGATTAAGAGATTTAGCATGGAAACTACAACCTAACATTATTGTAACACGTGGCGCTATACCTACACCTGAACAACACGTACCTGGAGTACCTATCGATGGACCATGGGAATCCTGCGTTACTATGGGAAGAGCATGGCAATATCAGCCCACACTAGAAAACTACAAATCTGCTAAAGAATGCATATCTTTACTTATAGAGACACGCGCTAAGGGTGGTAATTTATTACTTAATATCGGCCCAAAACCTGATGGTGAATTAGCAATACAGCAAGAAGAGAGACTACGTGAAATCGGCTTATGGATGTTTGTAAATCATGAATGCATATATTCTGTAAGACCATGGATTATTACTAACGAAGGGGATATCTGGTTCACTAAATCAAAAGACAAAGATACACTCTACGCCATTGTTGAAAGAAATACCCCATGGCCTGATGGTGAACGGAAAGAATTCATACTTAAGTCCGTTAAAACAACTGCTCAGACAGAGATTTCTATATTAGGACAAAACGATAGAACTTATGAGTATCATCCTGAAATCAATCCTAAAACTAAGTGGAGTGAATTATCAGATGGATTACACATTCAAGCTATGCATGTACAACGTTACGATGATACAAGGCATTGGCCTAATCCAATCGTAATTAAAATTACTCACGTAAAACCTGCATTAACACCACCTAAAATCGATACACTTAAGGCATTTTATAATAGTAAATTAAAAACTACTAAATTTATAGGAAATGTAATTAGTTTAGGAGATGCACTGAAACTACCAGTTACTTTCGAATATCGAGATATATCAGGACTAGATCTAAATGAAAGATCTGGTGACTGGAAATCATTACCAAATGACGTTAGAACAAAGAGTGGAGAATTTACCGGTGAAACTTCTCTACTGATCAGTAATCATACTTATGAGGTGAGATCTAAAGCAATACATCCACTTCTTACAATATTTGGTCGTTCACTAACTGTTAAAATACCTTAATAACAATTCTGCATACTAGATCCCTTAATCAAAAATTATGTGTTTATACGTAAATCGTAATTATTATATTCTATGAGTGTTCGCTCAATTGCTCGAAAACTCGGATTATCAGCGACCGCTGTTTCACTTGCTCTTAAAGACAGTCCACGTGTCTCAAAAGAAGTACGGTTAAAAGTACAAAAAGCAGCGAAAGACACAGGATACGTACCAAATGCACGTCTAGCCGAACTGATGGATGAAGTTAGACGTTCTTCATCTCCATCCTATAAAGCCACCCTAGCAGCTATATCTCTCTACCCCGATGAAGAGCCATGGAATAATCGTCCCTATTTAAAGTCAGTTATGCAAAGCGCTATCGATGTCGCTAAAAGTCATGGCTATAGGCTAGAATATTTTTGGCTAAAAAAACCAGGTATGTCTCCTGCGCGTTTAAGAAATATTTTAGAAACAAGAGGCATTCAAGGCATCTTATGTTTAGGTAGTCTTAACCCAACAGAAGAATTTCCTATTGAACTAAAGCAATTCGCTGTAGTTACTTTTGCAGCTAGCATACCAAGTAGACTTCATCGTGTTATCAGTCATTTCGAAGCAGACGCTAGTCTTCTATTTGAACAGTTACGAGCTAGAGGATATAAAAGACCAGGATTGTCTATTTTAATTCACGGGGATAAGCGAACGAACTATACTTACTCTGCTAGCTATCTGAGCGCACAAGAGAGAATATTTGCACCCTCATATTTACCTATTTTACGAGCTGACGAATGGAATTTAGAACAGTTTGAAAATTGGTTTAAAACACATAGACCTGATGTCATAGTAATGCATCAATCTTCTGATTACATATCGAATGTTGAAGCATGGTTAAGATCACAGCGATTAAATGTACCTCGAGATATAGGAATAGCACTACTAGATAAAAACCCTGACAAACTCCACTATTCTGGAATTAGTCAGGACCATGCTCGTATGGGCACGACAGCAATTGAAATGCTAATTGGCCGTGTTTTATTACATGATCTATCGTCACCTAAATATCCGAAATTTGAATTAGTTCTAGGTGATTGGAATGAGGGGAAAACACTAAAATCAATTAGCCCTAGTCGTAAATACAGTAAGTCCAGTTAAGTCTCTAGGTTTTGATTCTGTAAATATAAGACTGATAAGATATCCCGAAAGCATGCAAGAGCCTATTGCAACTGGAGTATAAAACCCCCAGTGCAGTGATGTGTAATTTTTAACTAATAAAGTTACTATAACGCTTATAATCGCGCCACAAACAGCCCCTACTCCATTGGCTCTTCTAGTAAACATTCCTAATGAATAAACCCCGACCACTCCTCCCCCTAATAGCGCTTGAATTTGATTCCAGGTTGCAAGCATGGATTTGAAACTTTGAGCTGCCAGAATAAGAGCCATACCAGTAGCAATAATACCTGCTAAGTAACAAGCCGTTCTAAGTACATGAAGTCTTTCAGCATCATCAGCTAGAGGCTTTATCTTTTTGTAAAAGTCCTCAGTAAAAATAGTCGCTACGCTATTCATACTACCTGCTACTGTTGCCATGGCTGATGCAAAAATTGCTGCTATTATCATACCTGCAACGCCTACAGGCATAGCTTGAACTGCAAACAGTGGAACTATCTGATCGTTTTGTGCACCAGCATCAAACTGATTGGGATGAGTATGAAAATAGGCAAATATTACCACCCCCATCACGTTTACTATCACAGAGATCAAAAGTGCACATACGGCCATCATTGCCGATACGCGACGTACTTCATTAAGTGGAGTTGAAAACACACGCTGTATTATCGGCTGATCACCTGCGTGTTGGAGCGTACCCTCCATAAGTGTTTTCATAAATAAAAGCCAAAATGCAGGTACCGCCAAATCCCAAGTTACTAGTGCAAGATCAAATTTATGATATGTTTTACCAATTTGTATAAATTCACCAACGCCACCTGGAATAGCTCTAATCGCGAAAATTATCATAGTTAGTGGCGCTAGAACTTTAAGCACCCCTTGGAAAACTTCCGTCCATATAACAGCCTTAAATCCACCTATAGCAGTGTAGACCGTGGTTAAGGCCCCCATAATTAATACACTCTTAAAAACACTAATTCCTGTTGTTGCAGAAATAGCTAGTGAAGGTAAAACAAGCACTACACTAGCCTTCCCAAATATCTGAAAGAGTATTTGTTGAAAACTTGCTATTAAGCGTAGTGGTTTATTAAAGCGCCGCTCTAAGTATTCGTAAGTGGATGTGATCTCTAACTTCCTTAACAATGGATATATAAATCTAGAATTTATAAAATAACCCAGAATGAACATGACTGAAGGCAACATCCATACCAAGTTTGTTGAAAATGCCATAGCTGGTATAGCCATGAAACTTATAGCGCTAGCTCCCGTAGCAAACATACTTATACCCGCAGCCCACCAAGCTACTTTTCTATTTCCGAGAGAAAAATCAGCGCTTGTTTCTTGTTTTCGCGAAAAATGCAGTCCGATTAATGCCATGCATGCAAAATATGCAGCTATAACTATATAATCTATCCATGCTAAATTACGCACAGTTCTCATAGGACTCACATGGCTTATATTTTTTAATCCTATTCCACCTAATACAAAGTAACCTCCTGAGAAGTCCTGAACAATTCGTTCGTCAACATTTTGTACAAGGGTATGTGTATCAACCCAACTATCAGTTACCGTATTATAAAGACATAAAGATTGTTGCTTATAATTTCCCAAACTCAAGGGATCATTTACTGATTGGGTAACATCATAACCTAGAACTAATATTTGCGATTGACCGCTTGGAGCTGCGGATCCAGCAGCCATATAATTAGGTGCATTCGTACGACATTGCCATCCGCGTTGTGTCGTACTTTCAAGAGGCGTTGATCTATACACCCAGTTTTCATTTAACGCTCTAAAATAGTGCGTCCCTTGAGAAGCCGTTTTAATTTCACGCCCTCCAATCACATGCAAAACATCATATTGAGCTACAACGATAGGCAGAAAACGTCCAACTCCAGGTAAAGGCTCTAGCTCGTTCCATTGGGAATCTACACGGCTGAGGTCTAATGCCCATAGTGTATTTTCAGCAAGGTTAGTATCTAATGACTTTAATCCGCAAACAACGTATAAAGTATTACCTATTACAGCTGCCCCACAACCAACGACAGGATGCGGCAAAGAGACTAAATTACTTAATTCAAACTTAGCTCCATTCCAATGCATGCGAGTTACATCTGAAGAAACCAATCCAGTGCTATCAAGACCCCCAAGGAGAATTATATCATTACCCCATTGAGCCGTTGCACCCCAAGAACGTGCTTTAGGCCATACAATACTCTCCCATATAGGCTTATCGGCTTTGTCTACTCTAAGTACATCAATACTGTTAACTACAGTGTGATTTTTGATATCATACCCACCTGCATTAATAATCAGATTGGGATATGATGCGCAAAATAAGCCTACACGTTCACGGTTAATTTCAGCCAATTGAGTTGGCTGAATATCAATCATCGAAATATCTTTAGCGTGACCTTCTAAAAACGAACCCAGTAAGCAAAAACCAAAAACTACTAACTTAAATTCTTTAGCCAGTTTAAAGTAACTTAGCAATTCACGGATAAATCTCATAAATAAGAGATTTTAAACCTGCCTCTCATTAAATATTAATGAGAGGACTGAGTTAAGTTAACTTTAGTAGATTTTACATTACTAAACTTTGGCCAATTGAAGGCATAGTAAGCAGTAAAGACGAAACAGGCAGCAGGAACAATAAAACCACGAGATATATCTGTTTTATCTGCTATGTAACCCATGAGTTTAGGCAGGATCGCACCACCCATAATAGCCATAACAATATAAGAAGAAGCCTTCTTTGCACGACTACCTAAACCATAAATTGCTAAGGCAAAAATGGTAGGAAACATTATCGACATAAAGAAATAGCTAAGAAATACAGCACAAAACGAAATCCAACCTAGTTTCATAACAACTAAGACACTCATCGCGATATTCAAGAGACTGTAATAGCCCAACACCTTATGTGCATCAATTTTTCTAAGAATTGCAGCACCAGAAAAACGACCGACAAGAAAAAATATGAAACCAAAGGATGCTAAATTAGCAGCACCTTGATCACTAATTGAATAAATTCCTAATTTAGATACATCAAACCAACTATTCAAGAAACTGAATTGTAAAGTTTTAGGCACAGCAGGTACCTGTGACGTCATGTAGTTAATAAAGAAACTAAATATTCCCGCTTGAGCCGCTACGTAAAAGAACTGAGCAAATACCCCATAAGCAAAATGCTTATTCTTCCAAACAGAAATAGACGAATTATCATCAGACTCTGTAGACTGATATTCATCTTTAAGCTTTATATCAGGTATATCTACAAAGAAAAATACAATGGCTAAGATAATTACTACTATAGCTACACCAGTGTAGGGCAACCAGAGAGTCTGACTACCAATCGAATGGCCACTGCTATCCTTGGAGTAAAAAAACATACCACCAGCTATTGGCCCAAATATCCAACCAATACCATTAAATGACTGCGCAAGATTAATGCGAGTAGCTCCATAGTTAGGATCCCCTAGTACGGTTGTATATGGATTAGCTATAGTCTCAAGAAACGTCAGGCCAGATGCGATGACACATACGCCTAGCAAAAAAGCCCAAAACGATGCTATATGCGTAGCAGGTATAAACCAAAAACCACCTATAGCTACGAGCAGTAGGCCAGCAATAATTCCACCTTTGTATCCTAATCGTGTAGCAAGTGTGCCAGCAGGTAACGCCATTAAGAAATAACCTAAATAATGAGCAAACTGAACCCATGCAGATTGAGCTAAACTTAAATGTAGTTCTTGTTGAAAGTGCTTATCCATCACATCGATCATTCCATTGCAGAATCCCCATAATAAAAATAGCGATGCAATTAGAAAAAAGGTGAATGCGTGATTCTTACCATCTGATGTTGTGAATATACTTTTATTTCTCATGAGTGGGGTATCGGGGTTAATATAAAATTAAATTAATACGTTAATGTATGGATACAGTTTAAAGCATACTAATTATGTATATAGTAGACTAAGTTAGCTCAGACTAAAGACAATAGATAACATCTAAATACATTGTTCCTTGTATTTAGATAATTAAATAAAAACGAATAAGTTTTATATTGTAATTTACTATTAATTTGGGGTATCAGGAAACAGTTCTTATTACTGTGCTGTTTAATATTATCACATGGAGTACTTGTTACACATGGATAGAATTGGATTAATGATGGATATAATATACACTTAATAGGATGTCCTTACTCATACATAATCCAACCCCAAAGACCGATGGTCTGATTGCAACTAGTGATGTTGAAGGTGATTATTATTTCCTAGAATTACGCCCTAAATCTAAGGACTCACTCTTTGTAGCGTTTGGCGGGAAAGAACTTTGTTCTGCTAATTATAATATTAACAGGAAAACCTTTCCTTACATCACAATGGAATACGTAGAAAAAGGAAATGGATACGTACGCTACGGAAACGATGATCCAATACCTCTTTTACCAGGTACCCTCTTTACCTATGGTCCAGACCAAGAGATAAGTATAAGCGGTTCAGGTAATAGCACCCAGAGACTAGTTAAACATTTTGTTTGTTTCGGAGGAAAACGCACCAAGGAAATGATGCGAAAATTTGTACCTATTTTTGGCATCAGTCGAAATGTAGGACTACAAGCCGAGATAGTTGATTCATTCAACCTAATTAGAAGAGAAGGCAAGCACCACACGCCTAACACTAAGACAATTTGCAATCACTTGATGCATTACTTACTTAGCAAAATAAGTGAATCCGCAATGAGACCCAATCGCTTGCGTGATTTATCACGTGAGAAGTATTTACAATGTAAAGCCATGATAGATGAGAATCTTTCATCTATGAACAACCTTCAATCGGTAGCTAGCCAACTTAACATCGAGGTATCTGGGCTATGTAGGATATTCAAAAGATATCACGGAATTAGTCCCTATCAGTACATTTTAAGACAAAAAATGTCAGCCGCTGCTCAAGAATTACTACACTCAGGTAAACTCATAAAAGAAGTGGCATCTAACATGGGATACTCAGACCCATACCACTTCTCACGTTTATTTAAATCAATACACGGCATCTCACCCGCCAATTTTATAAATACGTATAAAAATCAGAACTAATTAAACTGAATTAACCATCATTAAAAATCTACCCATCATGCCATCCAAAAATATTGTACAACTAATCGCCAACGGTGATTTACGCCTTTCTGCTAATGTGAAATGCTGGCCAGCACAAGAAGCTATGGAAAAAAAGCTTTGCGCCATCATTAAGCGCTTAGGCTATAAAGTAGTGAGGGCTCATCACTATGATAAGAAATTGAGCCATGGTTTTATTGGCTCTCAAAAACAAGGAATGGAAGTATTTTCGCATATTGATCAAGATCAACCAATCATCGTGGCCGAGTCAGTGTGGCAATACTCCCATCATATACTACACGGTTTAATTAGTCACCGCGGCCCAATACTCACCGTTGCAAATTGGTCAGGTACTTGGCCAGGACTTGTAGGCATGTTAAATCTAAACGGTTCTCTAACAAAAGCTGGAGTTAAGTACTCTACACTGTGGAGCGATAATTTTGACGATACTTACTTTTTAAAAGGTTTAAGCACTTGGTTAAACAAGGGAGAATTTAAACACAAAACAGAGCACGTAAGAGCTATTTCAACTGTCAAGATACCTAAAAAAGCATCCGTAGTTGCTCAAAAATTAGCATCAGATCTTGTTAGGAATAAATCCATAATGGGTATTTTTGATGAAGGGTGTATGGGTATGTATAACGCTATAATCCCTGATGAACTACTCTTTCAAACAGGTGTATATAAAGAACGACTCTCACAATCCGCTCTTTATTTCGAAACTACTCAAGTGACAGATAAAGAAGCTAACGATGTTTACAAATGGTACGTCAAAAAAGGACTAAAATTCCACTTCGGAAAGAGTGAAGTAAACGATCTAACTAAACGTCAGGTGCTATTACAATGTAAGACATATATAGCTGCATGTCGTATTGCTGAAGAATTTGGATGTGAAAGTATTGGTATACAATATCAACAAGGATTAAAAGATCTGCTACCAGCATCAGATCTTGTTGAAGGCACACTTAATTCTACTGATAGACCTCCAGTAAAAACAAAAACTGGTCAAGTCATACGCCCAGGAAAACCTATCGTTCATTTTAATGAAGTCGATGAATGTTCAGGCTTAGATGGTATTCTAACAAATCGCGTACATACTGCACTTAAACAGCCTGTTGCGACAACACTTCATGATTTAAGATGGGGTGACTGGGATAAATCAGGAACTACCAATGAATACGTGTGGGTCTTTTTAATTTCAGGAAGTGCTCCAGCCGATCACCACATTGGAGGTTGGGCTGGCTCAGAATCCTTGAGACAACCTTCCATGTATTTTAGATTAGGTGGCGGCACATTAAGAGGTATAGCTAAACCAGGCGAAATAGTCTGGAGCCGTGTATTCATCGAAAACAACAAGCTCAAAATGGATTTAGGAAGGGCGAAAGTAATTAGCTTACCAGAAAAAGAAACAGATAGACGTTGGAATGAAACGACGCCCCAGTGGCCAATAATGCACGCAGTAACCTACGGAACTACTCGTGACCAAATGATGGCACGTCATAAAGCTAACCATATTCAGGTAGCTTATGCTAACTCATCAGAGGAAGCCGATCTGGCACTCTATACTAAAGCTGCTTTAGCTAAAGAACTCGGCATAGAAGTACATCTTTGTGGAACAAAAAGTAACGGGGAAAAGCTATAAGACTCAAAAAAGCGCATTCACAATGCGCTTATAGGTTTTTGTATATCGTTTAAGGTACGGTATAGCAAAATTACAGTATTACTTAAGCAATTAATGCGCAGAGCAAAGCGCTTAAGTGTGCGAGAATCATGGACTGTCATCTTTAGGTTAAGAACTAAAGATGACAAATCACCACAAATAATATTACTTGCTTTAAATGCGCACCTTAACGTTTTGGAATTCCGTAAAATCAAAAGCTTCATCTCTTGAGAGCATTGCTGCTCTCATAAGGAGTAATCAAAATATATTCATACACGGTGCAGCGGCTACACCTACTCCACTGATTGAAGCACTAACCAGTAGAAACGACCTCGAGAATGTTAAACTCTACCACTTGCATACGGCAGGACCCGCTCCTTTCGTAGATAAGGATAAAGAAAAGCAATTTCGCTCGATTTCATTTTTTGTAGGAGCTCCAGTAAGAAAAGCAATTGAAGAAGGCAGGGCTGACTTTATTCCAATATTTCTTTCAGATATTCCTAATCTTTTTTTATCAGGCACGATAAAGTTAGATTTTGCTTTTCTACAGTTATCACCTCCTGACAATAACGGTTTCTGCTCTCTAGGGACATCGACTGACGCCGCTAAAGCGGCGGCGGAAAAAGCTCATTTTATCATTGCTGAAATCAATGAACAAATGCCACGTACCCATGGAAATAATGTTGTTCCATTCAGTCAGGTACATGCATTTATAAGCACGAACCGTCCCCTACATGAACACAAAAGCGAACCAGAGACTGATATAGAAGGTAAAATCGGTGCCGTTGTAGCAGATATCATCGAAGATGGCTCCACGCTTCAAATGGGTATAGGTGCGATTCCTGACGCAGTGCTAGCAAGATTGATGCATAAGCAAGATTTAGGAATACACACTGAAATGTTCTCTGACCGAGTCGTAGATCTAGTAAAGGCAGGAGCCATTACAAACCGCCTAAAAACAGTTGGCAAAGGTCGAATTGTAACAAGTTTTGTTAATGGATCTAAGCGACTTTTCGATTTCGTAAATGATAATACTTCGGTAGCTTTTTATCCCTGTGATTGGACTAATGATACGTCTATCATTCGACAAAACCCTAAAGTCGTTGCAATTAATTCAGCTGTGCAAATCGACCTTACTGGACAGGTATGCGCAGATTCAATAGGTCATAGGATTTATTCCGGAATCGGAGGACAAATGGACTTTATTCGCGGAGCTGCGCTCTCAGAAGGCGGTAAACCAATTATTGCGTTTCCGTCTACTGCCATGGGCGGAAAAGTTTCACGTATCGTGCAACAGCTCTCTCCTGGAGCTGGCGTAGTTACAACACGGGGCCATATCCACTGGGTTGCTACAGAATATGGTATTGTCAATTTGCACGGCAAGACACTCAAAGAACGTGCTGATGCATTAATATCTATTGCTCATCCAGATTTCAGGACAGACTTAAGGAAAGAATTAGCAGCATTAAGGCACTTCACTCTAGCCAACTAGTTTCAGTCTGATATTAGATAGGGATAGTTGATATGAAACTAACCCATCTATTAATTGCTAGCGCGTTTATCTTTACAGCCTCTAGTCAATTAAAGGCTGACCAAGGCGATATCAGCCCAGCAAGACCTGTAATACCATCTGCGCGATTTAGCCTAAAAGACTTTGGTGCGACAGCAGATGGAACCACGATGAACACGGAAGCGTTTAATCGTGCATTACGTGCTGTTACAAAATCTGGCGGTGGAACTCTTATCGTTCCCGAGGGAGATTATCTTACAGGACCTATAGAACTACCAAGTTCTATAGATTTACATTTAGAAAAAGGTGCCAAAATACACTTTTCAACCAATCCAAGGGATTACTCTAGTTCTCACACTAGAAAGCCAGTACAGCTTGCCGTTAATTTTGTTCACGATGTTGTTATTTCTGGGTCTGGAGAAATTGATGGCAACGGTCAGATATGGTGGCCTGCTGCTAATGCGATGAGAGATCCTAAAACAGGAAAACAGTACAACGGTACTACGCTACGACCTTCCTTAATGACAGTAACTAGATCGTATAGAATTAAAATTGAAGGAGTTACTCTGACCCGTTCACCAGGTCTTAATCTTGGAATATCGGAATCTACTGACGTTACAATAGATAGAGTAACTATTTTAAACCCTGCGACCTCACCAAACACCGATGGTATAGACCCCAAAGGAGCACAACGTGTGCTTATCAGTAATTGCTACATAGACACAGGTGATGACTGCATTGCAGCAGGTGGCAGTAAAGGTATGCTAGAGAAAGATATTCTCGTAACCGATTGCACGTTTATCCATGGACACGGATGCTCTATAGGAAGTGGAACCGCAGGAGGTGTTGAAAACTTCAAAGTTAGGCGCTGCAGCTTTAATGGAACAGAAACAGGAGTTCGACTAAAGTCCTCACGCGGCAGAGGCGGACTAACTGACAATGTAATTTATGAAGACTTAACGATGGATCACGTGGGACGAGCCATATCGATTAACAGTCACTACGAAGGTACTACTGTAGATTTATCAGGTATAGGTGAAGTGGCTGCCGAACCAGTTACAAAACTAACCCCGATCTGGAATCACGTAATAATAAGAAATATTCGATCCATAAATGGAACGCGCGATGGAGGACTAATTCTCGGCCTACCTGAAATGCCTATTCAAAATATACACTTAGATAACATTGAATTAGAGGCACCTGAAGGCATGCAGATTGCATACACGAAGGATATCTCACTCAAAAATGTTGTGATTAAAGCTGCCCACGGAAAATCTTTAAACATAGCTCCTACCGTAGAAAACTTTTCTCAAAAATAGAAAATTAATGCTTAAATACGATATTCTTTACCGATCGCTCAGATAAGGGGGCTTTTTCAGGGGTATGGACAATCACATTTTTGAATGTGATATCTTCTGCACATACCAAATGAATGCCACGCTTTGCAGTAATATCTGCATTCTCAATAAGTACGTTATGAACGGGATGATTCGGAAGACCTGTAACTAAAACGGCAGCTGCAGCGCCTAAGCAATAGACATCTTTAATTATAAAATCCCTAAATTCGGGAATTTTATCTCTATCTACCTCTTTAACTGGATTAGAAGAATCGTCATAGTAAGTATCAAAACCAATAGCCTCCTGTGTGATGTCTTTCATATAGATATGATCGACATAAATATGCTCCACTAATCCCCCACGTCCTAGTGCGCTTTTGATACGTATGCCTTTATCCGTGCCTATAAAGTCACACTGAGTAGCCCATACATTCGACATACCTCCATCCGTATTACTACCGACGACAAAACCGCCATGTCCGTGATATACGGTGCATTCAGCAATAATGATATTATGAGCTGCTGATTTCATACAGATACCATCATCGCCTGCACTTACCGTGCACCGATAAAGTACCGCATCCTCACAGCTAGAGATATCCATTCCGTCCCCATTCTGTGCCCACCACTCGTTGAATATATTAACATGTCGAGCGATCAAATTTTTACAGTGAGATGGATCAAAGGCGAAATTAGGTGAATTTCTAATCGTAACATCTTCGATTAAAACGTTTTTACAGTCATTTAGTGTAAATAATATTGGCCTAAAAGCATCACGCGCACTCACAACATCCTCCTCGGTTAGATGCTTCTTAACTTTAGCCATTTTTGCGACCATACTTAATCCATCACGAGCTGCTTTAGTTGGCCAAGCAATAGACTCATCTTCGTTTGTAACACCACCATTAGCTAAGATTGCCTTCCACTGGGCTTCAGTTGCTTTGCCTCGTTTTAAAGGGCGCCACGTTTCACCTGCTCCATCAAATATACCCTCTCCTGTTACAGCGACATTTGTAAGTCCTGATCCCGAAAGTGGTGACTGGACTCCAAAACCACGAGATCCTCGTTTAATAATAGGATAAGCCGTATGATCAGAGGTAAACTGGATAAAAGCACCACGCTCTGTGTGCAAATCCACATTACTTCTTAAAACGATTGGTCCAGTTAGCCATATTCCCGCTGGTACAATAACATGTCCACCACCCGCCTTTGCACATGCCTCAATCGCGGCCTCAAAAGCAGCTGTGTTTAAGCTATGTCCATCGCCTTTAGCACCATAATCCTTAATTGAAAAATTAGTGTCAGGAAAAACAGGCGCCTCAATTTTTCCCATCTTAAAGGGAGCTTTTAGAACATAGTCCTCAAGTGAGGCTGCATATCCAGTAATTGAAATGAGTATAGACGCAGATAACGCGACGATTTTATTTAATTGATTCATAGGGGTAAGCTAACTTCACCCAAAATGAACTTTTACCATATCCTTTTACAATTAAATAAAACAGATACTACCCAAGAAACCTTCCCTATGGAGTAATTTCGTCAGACTTAGTCATTACTGCATATCAAGCAACTGAACCTGCGGACTTAAGTAGTCTTCCTTAACTGGTTCATTTTTCATTAAATCCGTACTTAAATACTTTTTGTTATCGTCACATAGAATCGTAGCAACAACCGCATCAGTTCCTAGTTGTTCATTGAGTTTAAGAGCCGCCAGGATGTTAGCCCCAGATGAAATACCAACACCAAGACCCAAATCTCGCGACAATTTTTGTGCCATAAGAATAGCGTCTCCATCAGGTATAGCACAAATTGGATCTAGAGATTTTAAATCTAACAAATCCGGAATAAATTCATCAGAGATTCCCTGGATACGATGTTTACCAACTTTATAACCAGTAGATAAAGTTGGGGATTCTGCAGGTTCAACTGGAATAATATTTATTTTAGAGTCTAGTGATTTAAAATATTTACCTACCCCCATGACTGTTCCACCAGTACCTACACCAGCTACAAACCCATTTAGCGACTTACTGTAGCCCTTAATAAGCTGGCGATGAATTTCAGGGCCAGTTGTTAAGTAATGAGCTTCAGAATTAAGTTTATTGGAAAACTGCCGAGGCAAAAATACATATGGATGTGATTTTGCATAGTCTTCACAGTGACTTATACTTCCTAAAAAACCTCCCTGTTCTGGTGATATGCTTATTACATTAGCTCCATAACCCTGAATCATAGCTACACGCTCACGACTCATCCAATTCGGCATAAAAATGTTTACGTTATGCCCTAGTAGTCTGCCTAAAGCTGAAAATGCTATTCCCGTATTTCCACTCGTAGCTTCAGCTATTTCATAATGCGGCTGGATTAGGCCTGCTCTGAATGAACTCTTAAGTATATGTAAGGCAATCCTATCCTTTATACTCCCAGTATAATTATAATACTCGGCTTTAGCATAGATAGTATAAGTACGAGCCTTATAACTTAGGGTAATAGCTACTAATGGGGTATTTCCAATTAAACCCTTTAGCGTTTCAAATTTTTTTGAGTATATAGCTAAATCAGATCGAGTTTCGCCAGGGTTCATTGCTTGGATAAAATTAATGGAATGACTGGCAAAGTTGTAATTTGAAAGTCTTTTTTATGCTACATAAGGAGTAGCTTTTGTGAAAACAATAATTCCTTCTTAAGTAACTATTATAGTTAAAGCCACATCTACATAAGATTTAAAAATAAACCCCTAGTAGCATTAACTACTAAGGGTTCACGTTTGTTAAACTATCAGACTAAAATCAGAGTGGTAATTTAAACGATAGCTGAAAAGTACGTCCAAAGACATACTCACTGTGTAAAGCAGGATCATACGAATAGATCGTATCAGAGAATGGAGGAGCTTTATCGAGTAAGTTACTTATACCGAAATTGACTTGGAGATTCTTAGCATAGCCACGCCATACACCGTTTTTGAAGCGGTAGCCAACAGTCGTATCAATTTTATAAACAGCTGGTGTAGCTTGATTCCAAGCAAGATAATTTACGTCAGCCAAGTTTGTATTAAAGCCACTCAGGTAGCTGTACAACAAGGAAGCTTTCCAGGATCCACTTGTCCAGAATAGACCGCTGTTAATCTTCCACTTAGGACCACCGTAAGTATCACCAATATCGTTAATAAGGGCTTGGCCAGGAGTTAGGGCACGTATCGCTTTGAGTGTGTGTGATGAATCAGCGGTTAACTTCCAGTTACCAAAACGCTTCCATGGAAATTCATACTCTGCTCCATAGTCGACACTGTCGTTTCTGAGTGTTCCGAAATTTTCCATATAATTTGCTACACTAATCAAGGCACCTGGTTGACCAGCTGCAGTGTCAGCTGCTGTAGGTGCAGCACGCACAATAGCGTTTGGAAATAATGTAGGGTTAGCTAGTACAATTGCTGATGTAATTGTCTGAATGGCATTCTTCTGCGTAGTGCTATACCAATTTACATTTAAACTGAGACCTTTTACGAATTTAGGATTATAAACTAATCCAATAAATTTGGTCTTTGAAGTTTCAGCTTTAAGGTCTGGGTTTGGTCCACGGATTTGATTGTAAGGTGATACAACATTACCACGTGCAGGATCAGCTCCTGATGTAGCTATTACTTGCGTTACAGCACGATTTTCAGTTGGGGATGGTGGTCTCCAACCATCAGAAATACTACCTCTAAATAGGATCGAATCTACAGGTGCCCATGTAAAACCATACTTTGGCACTGTTTTACTGCCGACGTGTAAATTTTGATACTCATAGCGTTCTGCTGTATTAAAATCTAGGCGATTAAAAAGAGGAATGTTATTCGATTTACCTAAAATCGGAACACTCAATTCAGCATAAAGAGCATCAATACGCTGTAATGTCTGATATACCGTTGTAGTAGAAACAGGAGTAGCTGCTGCACTCACTGCAACTGATGTAAATAGATCGTAATCTAACTCCATAGTGCCACCAAAAGCCATTTTTACTGCACCAGCTGGCAAATTGAACAATTCACCATTAGCAGAGAAGCTACCCTGCTTAATACTCGAGCTAGATTGGATATATGGATATATTGCAAAACTTTCAGATATTGCTGCAAAACTTGGTGCTCCAGGTGCGTAAGCATCAATAAATGGATTAAAGGTACCGTTAGCTAAATCAGCTGTTAACATACCTGTATTAAAATTACGGTTCATCTGATTGATAACTTGTCTATCCCAGCGAAGACTTCCATCCCACTGCCAAGTTGAACCTACCTTACCTTTAATTCCTGCTGTAGCATTTGTATCAACAGAATGCGTACGTTGGGTCAAAGGTCCAAACGTTGGGAACGCCATACCAATTTGTACACTCTGATTGAATGGATTATAAGCTGTAGGCACAGCATACAGCGTACTTGGAGCAACATACTGCAACATGGTTGTTGCGATGCCACGGTTATCAGTAGCACCTACTGATGCATACATTTGAATATCATGCCAAAGCGTATAGTTGAAATTACTGATAAAACCATGACGTGATGACCATGGCACCATTTCAACATATGGAGCTTCGTTAAAAATATTCTGTCCCTGACCACTCAGTGTAGTCTGACCTGGAGCGATTGTTGTTTTAGGAATAAATTGGCTAACAGTTGGTGTTGAAGCATAGCCAGAAGGTGTAACAGCGTAGGAAACACCAGGTAATGCTGTGAAACCACCGGAAGCATATACTGTAGCTGGGTAACCATACTGTAGACGTAGATCATAACCATAAATAGGTGCACCTGTAGTTGGGTTATAACCTTTGATGATCGATGAGTGATTCAAATTACTGGAGAAATCACGCTGCGAAGCCATGAGCTTATCTCTTTCGTAGTAATTTACAGCAACGGTGCCGCTAAACTTTCCTTTTAAAGCAGAAAATCCAACAACTAATGTAGATTGACGTTCATTTGCACCACCGTGTTCTGTGTTTTTAACACTTCCGCTCAGTTCGGCACCTGACCAGTTTTTCTTAAGCACGATGTTTATAACACCAGCAACAGCATCAGAGCCATAGATAGCTGATGCACCGTCTGTAATGATTTCAACGTGATCAATCAAACCAAGTGGTATTAAATTAATATCAACAAATCCTTGGCCAGAAGCTGTATCACGATTACCGCTAGGCGACTGAGCCATACGCTGACCATCAACCAAAACTAATGTTGATGCAGCACCAAGGCTTCTTAGACCAACACCTGAAACGCCTGTTTGACCAGGAGCAACTGCTGTAGGACTAGATCCTGGAGCTGGAGCAAGTGGAATAGTGGTTTCACTACGTTGACCGAAAGTTAAATTAAGATCATTTGGAGCACTATTACGACCAACGCTTATGCCACCATACGTTTGCGGTACTGTTGCTAAAAAGTCTGAAAGCGTTAAAGCACCACTTGATTCAATCATCTCAGAACTATAAGTCGAAATAGGTGAAGGTCCTTGAACATCGGTTTGGCTAATACGAGTTCCAAGAACTTCATATTGCTTAAGTCTTACAGCCTTTTGTTCCTTAGCAGGAGTGTTTTCGACAGGAATCTGAGTAGAATTTTCGCTTACTTTGTCTGACTGAAGAGCAGAGCGAATAGCAAAAGCGCCTGTCTTCTCATCAACAACGACACTCAGACCGGTGCCTGATAATAAACGTGCAATAGCTTCTTGAGCTGTGAAGTCGCCTTTTACTTCGTGGGTTGTAACACCGCGAACTACCTCCGCAGCGAACAGTGTTTCTCTTCCTGACATTTCAGAGAACTGTTTAAGTACAGTAGCAGCATCTCCGCTAGGAAGATTATAAGCCTTAATTGCAGCATCAGAGGCATACAAGGAGCTGATTAAGACTGCCAGTAAGCAGATAGTACCGCCTAAGCGGGATAGTTTACTCATAGTGTGTAGGTTGGTTTGATATAAGACCTTGAAAACAGGTCCTATAAGTAAGACGAACCTAAGCAAATAAGCCGTAATTTTTTTACGTAATTATAACCAACACTATCTAAGACCATACTGTAGCTCTAATAATGATTTTAAATATCTATCATTCAACGACTTAAACTAACCCTATCCTTCTGGTACATGTCCGCTTTGATGCCTAATGTTGTATTCAACAAACGGACAAATCCCTCAACATTATCCGAACGAAACGTCCCACCAATCTTGATGGTATTAATAGACGGATCTGCGATCACGATTTGTCTATGTATATTTAGACGATTAAATTCAGCTACAGCATCAGCTAAAGTTGTTTCATGAAAGTTCAGTCTCGGTGCCTGCCAGTCCAATTGCCTATTGACCTCGTCTTGAGTCAACGGAGTAACAACAGGACGGGATACAGAAGTTAAATTTGCTAGTTGCACGACCGCTTTCTCACCGGCTGCTAACATAGGCACTAATATTTTATTATCTGTATTTAAATGTGATTGCGAGAGCACCTTAACTTTACCTTCCGTCACCAAAACCTCAACCGCACTATCATCCAGTTTAACATTAAACGCAGTTCCTACAGCTCTTACCTGAATACCAGCAACTTCTACATAAAAAGGTCTAGCCTGATCTTTGGATACATTAAATTGAGCCTCCCCGCCTGTCAGACGAACTCGTCTCTCTTGTGGCGTATAATTAACAATCACATTACTGCCATCTTTTAACTGAACGCGAGAACCGTCAGATAAAATCATCTCCTGATTCAATTTAAGATAACTCTTATTGGCTTCTAAAAGTTGGTCACTAGATTGATTGGATTCAAAAACAAAAAACCCAATAACTAATAAAGCCGCAGCAGCGATTAAACCAAATGAGATAAGTAACCCTTTGCGTTTTTGCTTTGGCTTAAATAAATCAGCATTAGGCGATGAACTCTGACCAGGTTGCCAGTTATAGAGTTGCATCATACGCTCTAACACAGCTGCTTGTTGCCTCATAGCTGAAGCATGACGTAAATCAGCGCGCAACCACTGCAAATATAAATCCTGCTCTTCAGGGGTTAATCCTCGATCTCTTTTTGCAAGCCACAATGCAGCCTCCTCATTGATGCGTTGTGCCGTTTTATCTGAAAAAGAATCGTTGGAGTGCATGAGATTACTCGTTCTTTAACGTCTTTTAGCAAAATACTGCGCACACAAACGTGTACCCTGGGCCATTGCTTTTTCTACAGTACTAAGTGAAACACCTAGCTGTTCAGCTATCTCATTTAGAGTCATGCCGTAGGCCGTACGCAGAGTAAAAACTCGGCGACATCGACTTGGGAGGGACTGTATAACTTGGGTCAAATGTTCTAGCTCCTGTTGTTTACTGATACTTTCAATAATATCAGTCTCATCTAATAAGACGTATGAAGGAGTATCTTCCGTAATAGGTTCGAAATTAATCACTTTTTGTCTTCTGACAGCATCTAGCGCTAAGTTACGTGCTATGGTAAAGAGTAATGCACGTGATGAATTTATTGGCCCTTTTACTCTCACTTTAAGAATTCTTGTAAAACTCTCTTGCACAAGGTCATCGACATCAGGAAGCGTTGGGAATCTTACTAATAACCACGCTCTTAAAGCACGTGCATGCGGTTGAACTTCAGTCTCAAACCATACTGCTTGATCTGTAAAGTCACCTTCGTTCATAAATGAGCAAAGTTAGCATGCATCATTAAGAATCAGTAGTCACCGATTTAATTCCGATACAATACGTTTTACAAGAGCAGGAATAATATCGCGGTTATTTGCATGCTCTTTACCAGAGGTAAAGGTAACGATGATGTACCGCTCTGAATTGGGTAATTCAATTAATATAGCATCGTGGCGTACACTACTCGTCCATCCTGCCTTAGACCATAGTTTTGTGCCAGGCGGCAAACCAGCAGCAGAAAAAGCAGTGGCCTGAAAATTTGTAATATGATTCTTTCTGTACACTTCCCTATCAAGAAGTTCTAACATTTGCTTAGATCTTTCTTCAGTTATGCACCGAAGAAGTGCTATATCAGAAAATAGTCGAGCCGTGTCGTTAGTAGAAAGATAGTTATTTTGTGGAGCATGTACTTTTTGAGCCTGAGACTCACGACCAAAGGGACCATCACCCCAAGGCTTCCGATTTGCGTTAACATTAACATAGCCAAGAGATTGATAATATAGCGTTACTATATCTCGTTTTTTACTCCACAATTCTAATTCGTCTGGCGAAAGCTCTGGTCCACCTGTTGTACCCGATAAAAGATCAACGATATATGCTGTAGCATCATTAGATGAATCAACGATCATATCGTGCATTGCACGTCGCAGTTCATTCGTATCTTCTAGTTTTTTATCTTCTAGCCAACGATGTGCAGCCGCCAGATAAAATAATTTTACTACACTCGCCGGATAAAAGCGTACATCGCCATTAACAGAAGCCTGAACCAAGGACTTTGCATCAAGATGTATGACTGTAACTGCTAATTGATCCTGTTTAAGTTCAGGTTTTTGAAACTGCTTATGTGTTTCAGCAACCGCTTTATCTACAATAGCCTGAAGCGCATCATGCGTTTGAGTCGAAGCCATAAGTGAAACCCGAGAAATTAAAATTAAAGCAAAAAGAATACGTGTCATCATAAAACGGTTACAGAAGAAAAACATCCATAGTATGCAGCCAATTAGAGATCTAAGCCAATCTATAAAATTAATGATCAACCATAACTGACATGATTTTAGTGTAGAGCTCCCGTGCTTGTACTGACTGCGGGTCATATTTTCTAAGCTGAGTTATAGCATCAAGTGCTTCAGGATAGCGTCCCAATTTTGCATTTAAAACTGCAATTTTATAATACAATTCGTAGTGATCAGGCCGTAATTCAACAGCTATCACATAATGAGCAATCGCATCACTCAAACGATTTGGATAATTAACTAGCGCTTCAGCGTAATTGAAATGCGCTTCGGCATAGTTAGGTTTCAAACTAATTGCTTCTTCAAAATGCTTAAGCGCCTCCTCTTTTCTTGCCTGCAAAGTAGCTAGATTTAAGGCTAAATTATTATGAGCTTCGGCAAAATCCGGTTTAATTTTTAAGGCTACTTCGTATTGTTTTAATCCTTCCTCAAAACGACCTGGTATACTTATAAGTTTATTAGCATAGTTAAAATGCGTTTGCGCGAGATCTGGGCTAAGCTTAATTGCAATCTCATATTGGGTTAACGCATCTTCTAATCTTCCTGATATATGCGAAAGCATATTAGCGTAATTACCCTGTATTTTAGGGTTAGTTGGATCTAAACGTGCAGCAATTTCACTTTCTTGAAGTGCTAGATAAACAAAATCTCTAGAATTTGAAAAAGCTATTGCTAAATTATCATGAGCTTCGGCATAGGAAGGTCTCAGATCAATTGCCGTTTTAAATTGCTCAACAGCTTCTGTTAATCGACTGGGCTCATTCATGAGCAGTGCACCATAGTTATTATGCACTTCCGCGTCATTTGGCCTACATACTATTGCTTTTTTAAAATGACTTTCACTTTCCCTCATTTTTCCAGGCATGAGAGCTAATATACCCGCCAGATTTTCTTCGGCTTCAAAAAAGTCAGGTTTTACTGTTAGTGATTTCTCGTAGTAGTGAATAGCATCAAGAAGATGATTAGGCTTTGAGGTATAATACCACCCCAGATTATAATCTGCTCCCCATGCAGTTGGATTCATCTGCAATGTATATTTCCAGTAACTCTCTGAATTCTCAAAAATTTTAGCCCTTTGATGAGAAGTAAAAATGATCCAAATAAAAAGTACCGATGCGGCAACTAAGTAGCTTATTTTTAGAATTAAACTTTTAAGTCGTATCGATTCATAAAATAAACTTAGACCTGAAGCGATAAGACAAACGACACTCACCAAAGGTAAATAAGCGAAGTGATCAGCCACTTCTGATATTTTAAAATAGGACATGGGAATAAAACCCAGCACTGGAACACAGTTTAAAACAAAGCTTCCTACTAAAAATAGCGCTGCTTTTACGTAGCATCTGCGAATCAATAAAAAGCAAACTAAGGATAAAATTAAGACCACCCCTGCTATATATACATTACTTACAAATGCAGCGTCATGTAGACGCGGGTACATAGGACTTAAATTAATCGGTAGTATCGATTTAGAGAGATAAAATAATACAACCTCACCAGCATGTACTAGTTTCAAAGGTAAAGAAACCTTTGGTAAAACCATACCTGCAATAGCTCGGTTTAGCTGAAACCAAATCGTAATTAACCCCAAGACGAGCGATACCAAATAAAACGGAATACTTAATGTTATTATCCGTTTTGTTAATTTACCTCGTTTGTACCAATAAAAAAGAACTACAACCGCCGGAAACATAACTACGGAACTTTTGCACAACATTGCAGCTACAAATAAAATCAAAGAAGAAAAGTACCTTGATCTACGAGTATCTGAACTCTCTTCGAAAATTATTATTTCACGAAAAGCGAGTAGAAGAAAATTAAGAGATAACGTGTTCTTTAACTCCGATATCCAACCCACTGATTCTTGTGACAAAGGATGGATCGAAAAAAGCACCCCGCCTATCCACCCATGTTTAACACCCAATAAGACTAAAATTCTCCATATCAGTAAGGCTGAAACAATATGGGTTATAATATTTAAACTATGATAAAAAGTTGGATTTTCACCAACACACTGCCAAGCAAACCACTGCACTGTGCTTTTGAGAGGAAAATAATCTAACTCTACTGTCGAAAACCAAATTTTGCCTAGCCCCTGCCAAGTTCGCAGTAAAATGTTCGCAGTAATTTCTGCTGAATCATCCCAAAGCCAACCACCATGAATCGCAGGTAAATATACATAGATACCCGCGCAAATAATACCTAAGGCTTGTAATATAGTCCAAAACCTAAGCCTCTTTAATACCGTATCAAGCTGGGGCATAACACCACATCATGCGCTAAGCCCCTTAATACGGTCAAGTCAGCTATATCTACGTTCTTCTTAGTGGTCTAGATCACGCTTTTGTTGATCTACTTTAGCTTTCGCAAGAATAGCAGGATCAACTTTTACGCCAGCTAATGAAAGCTGAGCTTCTAAGAGTACCTCTCCTGGGAGATAACCTGAACAGTGACCTACGATCATACCAGCACGATCCACGATAAATTGCTGAGGAATCATAGATACACCATAAAGCTTCATAGCAAGTGTAGTTGCAGAGCGGCCGATTGGATCATGAGCGAAAATAAAATTAGGATATTTAGACTGATTTGCCTTAATCCACTTCACAAAATTTTCACGGGTATCACTTGTACAACATCCAAGGATTACAACACCCTGATCTTTGTATACTTTAGCAACTTCATTCGTATGGGGCATTGAAGCTAAACATGGTCCACACCAGGTTGCCCAAAAATCAACAATCACCACTTTACCTAAGTAATCAGAGAGTTTTACAGGATGATTATCTACATCAATCACTGTGAAATCTGGCGCCTTATCTCCTGGCTGCAAGAGTCGTGTTAAAGCAGGTTTAGCAACAGGAGCCTTTGTTTCATCTGAAGTATATACCTTAGTTGGCATATCCTCAGAATCTAATTTAACACCAGCTCGTAGTAATAAATTACCTATTCCATCACTTACATTAGGTAGCATACCAAGCGTCCATCCAACGAGCTTACCGTCAGAACCAACAACAACTAAAGTTGGTACAGGAGTTAATTTGCCACCTAGACGCATCGAAATCGTTTTACTATAAAATTCATTAAATCGCGCTTTTTCTGCCTTCAGCTCATCTACCGTCATTTTATCACGGGTCTTTGATGCTGGTTGATACTTACCTGAAGGATCCACAACCAAAGGAAATGAAAATTTTCCTTCATTTTTTTGCTTCCAAGCAATCATGTTTTCTTTTGTTCCATAAACACCGATACCAAGTAACTGAACATTAGATGCAGCATACTTAGTTGATATCTTGTTTAACATTTGGAGTAATTTTTCTGTAGGGCCTCCAGATGCTGGCCAAAGTGCAAAAATCGTTACCTTACCTTTTGCGTAGTCATAAAACTTAGCATTTTTTCCATCTAATGTTGTAACATCAAAATCTGGAACAGCAGAGCCTGACTTTAAATCACCTAGATCTTCCATTAGCGGAATACGAACTTTAGCAGCTGCAGGCTTAGCAGCATCTGATTTAACAAGGGCAGACTGACCCATAACTAAGTGAGAGCACAGGGCCAAAGCTAATACACAAAGAAAACGCATTTTTAGTTTCATGAAGGGCAATGAGAATAGTAAGATCTTATAAGATAAGGTAGCCCTCCAGAATTGTGCCGCAATCTATATCGAATGAGCCTTATTTTATACTTACGGTAGAACTATACTTATACGTCACAGGACGAAATTGACGCATTGACCGATGGCAGCATTCAAATTTACATTTATCCAATTCTTATGAAATACCTACCTACCCTATTGATTTTCGCATTTCTAACAGCCTGTGCCTCATTTACTTCACCAAGCGTATCTCCTTTTGTAGGAAAATATGAAGGTCGCTGGGGTTCACAAGATGGCGCAGGCAAATTGTTCTTAGATATAACCCAATTACCTAATAACCAACTTACTGCAGATGTTAGTTTTATGTATAGTGGAACGAGCATCCATGCAAAAACTGAATCAGTAACGGTTAAAGATAGTCAAATTGCTGTTCTCATCAGCTGGGATATCCAGTCAACACACGGCACCACCAAGTTAACCGGCACATTAGAGAATGCCAAAATTAGCGGTACTTTAAGTAACAGCCCTGACGAAAATTCAAACGATGGTAGCTGGAATGTTACCCGCAAAAATTAAAAACTAGACTAAATTAGTCTTTTAACGTTTCTGCCGATTCTACCACAGACCTTGCTTTCGTTAGTGAATCTGCAGTTACAAAGCTCTTCAGTGACGGCTCGTTGAGTGAGGCTAACCCCATAGTTATTATAGCCGCACTTAACTTAGCTCCATCCGGATTTGTATGGGTATTATCCTGAGGGAAATAACGTTTTTTAGTTCTTTCGGCACCTAAGCCATCGTAGACACGCGCTATAGCATCATTATCGTCCCAAAATAGAACTGATTGTTGTGATGCAACATTTTTTGCCCAGGTCACATGTTGAGCTTCATCACGTACGATGTGCTTATCCTTCCAACTACAACGTGGAACAGATCCTAGAACAATTACTTTTGCTCCTGATTCCTTAGCTTCAGAAACCATCGTACGCATGTAGTAACCATAGGTATGTAAAACAAACGGCTTTTTGGTTTTAGGATCTTCGATTTGCTGAGTTTCTTCACCCAATCCTGGTAGGTCGTATCTAGCCGCACTAATCTTACTGTAACCATCATTATGGCCAAACTGTATAATCACTATGTCGCCTGGCTTTAATTGATTATGCACCGCTTCCCACAGTCCTTCGGTAATATATGTACGTGCACTTCTTCCACCTCTTGCACGATTTTCGATCTGTACGTGTGAGGTATCTAAATAATCCTTTAACATTTCACCCCAACCAATAATTGGTAATTTATTTTTAGCAGCGGTTGAATCTCCGCAAATATATAAGTGAGGCATGCCCTGCTCAGCTGCATTCGAAAGAACATTCGTTACAACGAAGATGACTGAAAGTAAAAATAGACGATTCATAAAATGCATAAATTTTTAATACTTTGTACTAAGGTTGCGTTACAGACTAATGCTACTTTTAGACTAACTTACAGACAGTACAAATATGAAAATAAAAAAGCCGCCTAATTAGGCGGCTTTGATAACTATAAAAGTTAACTGTGTGATTAGAACTTCGCTTTAATACCTGCTGTCCACACAGGCTGATAATAATCTTTTTCTAGATTAGTAGCATATTGTGGAGTAGCTGGGCTGTAAGCCTGAAGCTGATATTTGTACTTATTAATATCACGACCATTAATGAATAATGAAATACCATGGGTGAGATAGATACTTAGATCCATATCAACGTGAACGGTAGGTAATAAATAAGTATAAGTTAGTGGATCATATCTACCACCATTGGTCGTATAATCGTCATAACTGAGACGCTGAGTAGAATCCCATTTACCATTAACCATTAACTGGAAGCGTGAGCGGGTAAGCGATATACCAGCACCTGCACTCCATGGAATCTGAGCTAGATTTTGAGAAACGAACTGAACCGCTTCAACACCACCACCTGTTTGTGTTGCACGTGTAGCGGTATAGCGTAGGCCTAAACCACGAGCCCAGTTAGGAACAATTTTGTCGAAGCTATAATTACCACTCAGTTCAAAGCCCGATGTTACAATGACACCTGGTTCATTGATAGAGGTAACGACATAGCTATTAGGCCAATCAGATTGATTAATATTATAAGATGCCAAGAGAGCAGCCGCTTGAGCAGGAGGAATGATCTGATTAGGATTCCATGGATGTGAAACAAAACGACGATAAGCACGTAAGGTTACATTCCATGCTGCATCTGGCGCATAGTATTCAAGTGATGCACCATAATTATGTGAAACCCATGGCAGTAGTCCCGTATTAGTGAATGTTATCTGCTGACCAGTAGGACTAGGTGGCTGTGTTGGATCAGGAGTTGTTAAGCTTGGATACAACTGACCAAAATCTGGTCGGCCGACAGTTTGAGAAACGGAAACACGAGCTATCAAATCATTTGTTACATTATAACTCGCTGTAGCACTAGGGAACCAGTTGTTATAGTTATGATTCGATTTAGATCCTAAAGCCGTATAGATTGACTGTGCATAGGCAACAGTACTTGAGCTTGGTAGTGGTGTAAAAATCTGAGCAGACCCATCAGGATCTGTTCCCGAGGTACTAAGCGGATAACCCTTTGTATCTAACACCTGACCAAGGGAATTAGTAGGATACTTTAGATATCCGTTAATCTTTAAGCCAGCACCGTTATCCATAGTACGCTCAAGACGAATACCATATGCCAATTTTAATCTTCCGTTTAGGAATTTTGAATCAAAACGAATATAGGAAGCAGCTACACGCTCCATGATTCGATTATCGTAGTTAACACCACCACTGAAATCAGCCCAAGGGCGATTTTCTTGATAGTTACCTGGATTTGCTAAGAAATCTTGCGCAATTGTTACGTTGTTAATTGCCGTAGCTGTTCCGCCACCTAATCCACCCACAAATGTATTTGGATAGGGTGACGTGTAATAGGATAAGGAATTAGGCCCTGTGTATACATAGCCTTGACCATTGGTACCTAAATTTAAAGCAAGGCGCTGTTCACGGCTATATTGCTTAAAATCGTAACCAATTTTGACCGTTGTTGGTATGTCCTTAAATACTGACCCGTCTAAATTAAGATCCTTAGAAATATCACCTTTAGATTGGAAGGTGTGATCTGAAGCCCATGTAGGCTTAATACGCACCGCAGGTAAAGTTGACCAGTAAGAAGGTGAAGACTGTCCATTTTGGTAAGTCCATGTAGTATTAAATCCACCAGCTGCAGCAAAGGTATTAATATCGAGTGGATTAATACTTGCTCCGTTGGTTGCTTTAGCAGTCACACCAGAAAATCCGTTAGATCCTACGCCATAAAACTCTAATTGAGCGAGTGGACGCATATTGTACTGAGCATTAAAAATCTCAGGAGTATTCGCATCCAAGTTTCTAGCCTGTTTACGCGAATTACCATAGCTATTACCAAAGTTAATTTTCCAACCCTGATAATCATAGCGATAGTTAAGTGTCAGCTGTCTATTAGCATCGTTTTGGATCCAACTTTGAACGATATTGGCTACACCTATTTGTGAACTAGTATTTACATTCGTATACGTAGTTAATGGTCCACCTGCATAGGCAGGGACAGTCTGACTACCCAGCGTATAAAGTCCGTATTCGGTAGCTAAGCTTGATGTAGTTAAATTAACATCACCTGTAGAACCCCAACGCACTTGGTGATCAGACCACTGCATTGTATTATAAGCCTGCGTGAAACTTGCACTGAGTGTTCCGTGATCTGATACCTTATAATCTACGGTAAAATTAATATTAGTCTTTTGATAGATAGACTGAACATTATCATAAGATAGGAAATTTAAAAAGTAGTGATCTGGATTAAGCGGAGTACTTAGATAAGCCCCAGTCGTTGTATTGTAGTCAGCATTCCAGTAAAAGCCCTGCTTCTGAATATACTTAGGAACAGTGTTCGTACTAAAATTCACTGAAAAACCTAATTTTTTATTAACTGGCACAATCGCAGATAAATTAAATCCAGGAAATCTGTTTTGTGTATTCTTAAAAGTAGGACCGAAAAATGAAGTCTTACCAATTTCATTTTGCTCTGATGCACCATAAGCAACCAGTTCATATTGTGCCTTAGATACTTCAAAAGCGTTCTTAGGAACAAAGTTTACTGAACCCGCTAATGCCGAACCTGGATCATCAGGCAGTGTGGTGTGGTTAACTTCGATACGAGAAATATTATTTAAAGAAAGCGTCATCAGTTGTGTAGTACGAACTGCAGATGATCCACCTGAATTATTAACACCTTGATTATTATCAGAAGATGTTGTCATGGAAAAACCGCCGAAAGTAATAGGCACACTCGAACTAGGAGCACCTGACATAGAAATAGAAGTACCATAACCATAAGCATCTGTTTCCATTTCGACACCTGGCATATACTTCATTGCGTTTGCAATACTACCATCTGCAATAAAGCCTAGATCGTTTACCGATACTACTGACTTAAAATTGTCTGCATATTTTTGGGTATTAATAGCAATTTCACGGTTGCTCATATCTTTAGCTACACTGACTTCATATGCATCCAGCTTTACAACCTCATTACCTGTGCGTGTATGACGTAATTGAACATCTGCCACACTAACCTCTGCACCTGATTTAACTAATACTGATTCGGTATGAGTAGGCATACCCAAATACGAAACAGATAGCGTTACTTGCCCTGCAGGAAGTCCATCTATGCGGAAAGCACCAGACTCATCTGTTTGAGCAACCTTTGTAGAGGTATAGGCAATTGATTGCCCTGTTTGAGCATCTGCAACAGCTACAACCTGAACACGAGCACCATAAATGTACTCTTCAGTTTCAGCATTTTGAACACGTCCTACCACGGAACCAGTCAGTGATTCCGCACGTACCACTGTAGCAAACAAAGCGACTACAGTGAGCACAATCCAAGTATATATTTTTTTCTGTATCATTTTCACGGGGGGTTATTGGGTAAAAGTCTAAATTAAGTAAATTTAGGGGGGTAAATTTAATACCTATTAATATGCCATATTAGCACAGAAACAATCAAATATTAATGATACTTACCTTCACCCACATAATATACACAATCAATCATACTAGGAAACGTCATCTATGTTCCATATAACAAAAAGCCACTCCTCGATGAAAAGGAGTGGCTTCAAGATTGAATTACCTAACCCAATTAGAATTTTGCTTTAATACCTGCTGTCCATACAGGCTGATACTGATAAAGGACGTTATTCTTAGCATAGTCTGGAGTAGAAGGACTATAGATCTGAGTTTGTAAATGATAGCCGTTTACATCTCTACCATTAATAAAGAATGATACTGCTTTTGTTAAACGTATACTCATATCTAAGTCCACGTGTAGCGTTGGCTGTTGATAGGTATAGGTACCTGGATCGTACTGACCGCTACCTGTAGTCCAATCGTTATAGGTTAGACGTTCTGTTGAATCCCATTTTCCATTAACTGAAATTTGGTAGCGAGAACGAGTAAACGATACACCACCACCAACGCTCCAAGGAACTAGGGCTAAATTCTGAGCTGTGAAGGCTACAGCCTCAATTCCACCACCAGTTTGTGTTGCACGTGTTGCACCGTACTTTAAGCCAATACCACGAGCCCAATTTGGTAGAATTTTATCAAAGCTATAGTTACCACTTAGTTCATAGCCAGAAGTTGTAATAACGCCTGGCTCATTTGAAGCTGTTTGAATGTAGAAACCTGGCCACTGTACAGGATTAATATTATATTGAGCCAAAATAACGGCACCCTGTGCAGGACTGAGCACAACGTTAGTGTTCCATGGATCTGAAACAAAACGTCTATAAGCTCTAAGTGTTACGTTCCAAAGTCCATCTGGTGAATAATACTCCAATGACAGACCATAGTTATGAGATACCCATGGTTTTAAACCTATATTGTTTAAAATAAATTCATTAGAATTTGGTGTTGGAGCTACGGTTGGATCAGGTGTCTGTAAGGATGGATATAATGTATTATAATCAGGACGACCGATTGTTTCTGAGAAGGAAACACGTGCGATAATATCATTAGTTACATTATAGCTCGCTGTAGCACTTGGGAAATAGTTGGTATAAGTATGCTTCGAGAAGGAAGCCAACTGTGTAAATACCGTTTGAGCCCAAGCTACTGTATTAGTCTTAGGATTAATAGCAGGAGTTTCAGGTGTATTGGTAACTGGATCGTAAGTATTAGCAACATATACAGCACCAGATTGCTGATCGAGGATCTGGCCAGCACTATTAGTAATGTACGATTGCGCACCACCGTTTTTAATTAAAGCACCTGCACCGTTATCAATGGTTTTTTCAACACGTAAACCGTAAGCGATCTTCAAACGACCTTTGAGAAGCGAAGTATCGAAACGTACGTATGAAGCTGCAATGCGTTCAGCAATACGATTATTGTACTGAATATTTGCACTAAAGTCAGAATATGGGCGACCAGCAGCGAACTGATTTGGATTTGTTACGAAATATTCACCCACTGCTACGTTGTTAATTGCGCTATAGCCTTGGCCACCAAATCCTCCGATATATGTGTTAGGATATGGTGATGTAAACGAAGACAGTGGAAGATTTCCTAAATACATGAAACCTTGACCGTTATTTCCAAGTGTAGGATCTAGTCTTTGTTCACGGCTATATTGCTTATAGTCATAGCCTATCTTCACAGATGTAGGAGCTATAGGTAAATTAAAGTATCTAGAAACGTCACCTTGGGATTGGAAGGTATGATCAGAAGCCCAAAGAGGTTTAACACGTTCAGGAGGTAAGCTAAAATACTGCGTAGCTGTGCTAACGCCGTTTTGATATGTGTAACTTGTACCAAAGCCGCCAGCAGCAGCAAAAGTATTTACATCTACAGGATTAATTTGAGTTCCGTTGGTGGATGTTGCTTTAAAACCAGAGAACCCATGTGAGTTTACTCCGTATAGTTCAAATGCTGCGAGTGGACGTAAGTTATAGAACGAGTTAAATACTTCAGGAGTATTTGCGTCTAAATTACGATTTTGCTGTCTCGATGCACCATAGCTGTTACCTAAATGGAATTTCCATCCATTATAATCGTAGCGGTACGTAAGTGTCATTTGCTTATTAGCATCATCTCTAATCCAGCTACTAACGTTATTAGCTACACCATCTTGAGAGTTGGTGTTTACGTTTGTAAACGTGGTTAGCACTCCATTTACAGGAGCTACCGCCGTACCTAATGTGTAAGTACCAATTTCATTAGCTAGGGTTGATGTAGTTAGATTAATATCGTTAGTAGAACCCCAACGTAATTGATTATCCGACCAAGCCATAACGTTATAGCCCTGAGTAAATGTAGCGGAAATTGTACCGTGATCCGAGACCTTGTAATCTGCAGTTAAATTAATGTTAGTCTTGTTGTATACAGACATAACATTGTCTACCGCATCGTAGTTTAAGAAATAGTGATCAGGGTTTAATGGAGTGCTCTTATAAGAAGCCGTTGTCGTGTTATAATCTGAATTCCAGTACAGATTTTGCTTCTGCGTATATTTAGGTACTGAATTACTGCTAAAGTTAACTGAGAAACCGAATTTCTTATTTACAGGTACGATAGCAGAATAATTAAACCCAGGAAACTTTGTGCTGATTGTCTTAAAAGTTGGTCCCCAGAATTTACGATTAGTAATTTCATTCTTTTCAGCAGCACCATAAAGTGCGAATTGATATTCTGGTTTAGATAACTCGAAAGCGCTCTTAGGAATAAAGTTAACGGAACCTGCTAAAGCGCTGCCTGGATCATCTGGTAATGTTGTGTGATTAACTTCAATTCGAGAAATATTATTCAGGGAAAGCGTCATGAGCTGTGTAGAACGAACAGAGGCCGATCCACCGTTACCTGGACTGCCGGTACCAGGGCTACCTGCTCCGTTGATACCTTGGCTGTTATCAGATGACGTAGTCATCGCAAAACCACTAAACGTAATAGGGACACTTGAACTTGGAGCACCTGACATTGAAATCGTAGCACCGTATCCATATTGATCTGTTTCCATATCAACACCTGGGATAAATTTCATCGCATTAGCGATACTACCATCGGCAATAAATCCTAAATCATCCACAGATACGACCGACTTTAAATTATCTGCATAGCGCTGACTATTAATCGCGATTTCACGATTACTCATATCCTTAGCTACGCTAACTTGGAAAGCATCAAGCTTAACAATCTCATTACCAGTTCTATTATGACGTAATTCAACATCAGCTATAGCAACTTCCTTACCTGCTTGAACCGTTGCAGTAACGGTCTTCGTTGGCATACCAAGATAGCTAATTGCTAATGTCACTTGGCCTTCTGGTAACCCATCAACGTGAAATGCACCTGACTGATCAGTAATTTCTACGCGTGCTCCATTAATCGAACCCGTTGTTGAGACAACTTGTACGCGTGCTCCGTAAATATATTCTTCAGTTTCAGCATTCTGAACTCGGCCAATTACCGATCCAGTAGAAGTATCAGCATAAAGCGATACGTTAATTAATAAAGCTGCCATTAGAGCAGTCAGTGTCCATACACACTTACGCATTGATAGGTAGTTCATAGCTAGGGTTTTTAACAAGGGTATACTTAGGGTATTAAAGTACTAAATTGTTATCAATAAGCATAATAGGCCAATATACATAATAGCTATAGTTTTTCATGTGTAAGATTAATCAACGAATATACAAAATCGTTCATTAAAAGCGCATGCTTTATAGACCTTAATAATACTCATAATAAACACATCGAAGCTCCACCCTGCTAAAACAAAATACTCTATTCTGCAGGTACACTAATTTTATAAACTATTACAATACATTATTTTATGAAATTTTAGCCTAAATCAGTTTTAACATGTAACCAGCATGCAAACCTATACCGCTGCTGTTGGAGGACCTATTAATGTCTGCCTCCAAACATTGGGCGTTATATTCGTAAACGCTTTAAAAGCCCTGCAAAAATCACTGGTACATGAATATCCACATTCGATCGCGATCGCATCGAGCTTGGAATTGCCTCGCGTCATGAGCTGCATTGCTAAACCAATTCTTATTTTTTCGAATACATCGGCAGGACTTGCCTGCCTTACTTGATGGAAGCGTCTACGCAAAGTACTTACCGAAACATGCATTTCACGAGCCACCTCAGCTATAGGTGGATTAAGATGCACCCGATCGGAAAACCACTTTGTTGCCAACTCGACTGTATGCTCTGCTTCATTATCTGGTGATAGTTCAACCTGATCCGGTATTTTGCGAAGTGCTAGCAACGACAATTCAGTAACAGCGGCCTGAAAAATTAAATTACTTAAATTAGTACGTTTTTTAAACTGAGGCTCTAATTCCTTAGCAAGCGCTACAATACGATCAGCCTCACCTGTTGTAAGATCCAACTCTAATGGCGATTCTAGTTTTACTAAATTATCTAACTGCGAGGGCACCGAACCGAAATGGAAAGACGCAACATAAGCTTTCTTATCTCCTATGCCAGCCCAGCCATGACTACTGCCCGGACGAAATATCCAAAATTTTAATTTAGAAAAACGCGGAGTAATGTTTTTTCTTAGTACAGGTGCACATTGCCCTTTAACTACAGCATAAAATTCCCAATTCACTCTTGGTTTTGATACAAGAGGATATAAACCAAACTGTCTAAAACCGTAACCTAAATAGCGTAACATAGCTTTAAATAGAAACTAACCAAGAGCATATAAAATCATTTTGTGAAAAAAAGGGGATGTTTTATCACAAACAATACAAATACTCGTGAACGATTTTGTTTTCCTTGTCGATCATCTGATTTGAATAAATAAATATAACTCAAAGAGTATAGCGTTAATACGCTAATATAGAATAAAAGCGTTTAACTACATAAGCTACTGAACACTACAAATCTACATTTCCTAAAATTTATTTCCGATCAACTGCTACACCTGTCCTAAAAGTTGAAGTAATATCAATAACCAAAGGTTATATGCACTTATACTAAATTAGTATTAAGTAGAGTTAAGTAACCTTGCTTGTAATCACTAAATCCAGGCTTCCAATCCAACTTATCCATAATGGATCGAGAATTAATACGCCTATTTAAACCCTCCCTTGAGCGTTCTGATGCTGCCGAAACTACAAGTTGAGGAAATTCGATTTTAAGTTGATTACAGATCCACTCTATAACTTCTCTCTTACTAGCAGGATTGTTATCTGAGCAATTAAAAGTAGAACTCCCAATCTTTTCTGGTGCAGCCAAACAGGCCACTATGGCTGAAACAACATCATCACGGTATATTAAATTCAGATAGTTATCGAGCGGTGCATTAACGAATCCGCTTTTAATTTGATCCAAAAGATAATGCCTTAATGGACCGTAAATACCTGCAAGTCTGAGTATAAAATAACGACTCATTTTATCACGATCATCTGAAGCATTATGTATTAAGTTTTCTGCGTGTTGTAGTATCTTACCTCGTTCACCAACTCCTTCACTAGATGCAAACTCATCTACTAAAACTCCACCTGTTTGAGGATATATTGAAGTACTACTAGTATAAACAAATGTCCCTATTGGATTCTTTTGATTCCAGCTACAAATGGACTGCATACCCAAAACATAACTTTCTTCATATCCATGTAAGCCGTTTCCTGAGGAACCTACACAATTAACAGCATAATCATAATAGCCTTCAATAGCGCTATGCCATTCAATCTGGCTTAACTTAGCGATTACAACTTGCATGCCTTCAGCTTTTAGAATTTCGGCCTTAGCTACATTCCTTGTTAAAGCGACGACTTCGGCTCCAGCCTTAACCGCAAGTCTTGCCAAATGCATTCCTATATAACCGCACCCAAAAACAACCAATTTCTTACCCGAAAATATAGGAGTAAAGTCATCCTTCATGCGTATAAATAGGAAACTAATGCTTATCACTAAATGCAAACACTGCTTGAAACTAGATTTATTTACCGTACTTAAGTAAATCTAACACACCTCTAACAGCCGGCTGATTTGGATTCAGCTCTAAGGCCAATTCTAAATGTTTTATTGCCTCTGAAATAAGGTTTTTTTTCGCATAACAAACTGCGATATTAACATGTGCTTCAACAAAATTGGGATTTAATGTTAATGCGTATTCATACTCATTTATTGCTAGATTTAAATCCTGCGGGTTTTTAGCTAGTTCACTAGCATAGTTATAATGAGCCATAACATAGCGAGGATCCAAACGTATAGCAGTCTTGTACTCATTTAAGGCTTCTTCACGTAGGTCAGGATTCTTAGATAACTGAACTGCTAAGTTACAATGAGGATCAGCAAAATCAGGCTTTAAACGTATGGCTGTCCTAAATTCATCAATCGCATCGCGATTATTTCCACCAAAATTTAAAAGTAATACTCCTAAACCATTATGAGCCTCTGCAAAATCGGGACTAAATCGCAAAGCCTCTCTTTCATGAAATAAGGCCTCTGACTGCCTATCTGGATACTTAGCCAACTCTGCTCCTAAATTATATTGCGCTTGAGGATCTTCTGGATCTAACAAGACAGCTTTGCGTAAAAAACCTAGCCCCTCATTCAACCGGGCCGGATTTTTGACTAAAACAGCTCCTAAATTACTACATGCCTGTGCGTAATTAGGGTCTAAATGTAGTGCAATCTCATACTCTTGAATTGCTTTAGGATTACTTGCAGCATCGCGCGACAACTCTACCGCATAATTAAAATGTGCGCGTGGATTATCGGGGCAATATTTTACCGTATTCTCCCATATATTCAAAGCAGAGTGATACACCTCATTACGTCGATAAGTTAATATAAGATAAACCAGACTTAAACCTACAAAAACAACCCAACTACGGTGTAAAATTAGTTGATACACACCAATCGCTAAGACAGTGATAAAAGTAGCCAATCCTAAATACATACGATGCTCGGCCATGGCTTCAGATGCTATCGGCACGAAGCTTGAAGAAGCAGATAAAATACCGAAAAAAGAAATTCCTAGAAATCCAAACGCTCGCACTTCAAAACGTTTACCAGTAAATGCCCAAATACTTAAAGCTAGGATAAATAAAATAAATAAAGAGGGAATAAAAGCCCCCTTTATCATATCAGGCCGTGCAGGACCGTAGTCAAAAACAAGCGGATTTGGCCATGCTGCTTTGTACAAATAAAGCGCAATAGCCTTACCTTGTATAAATATATACAAATTCAGTGGGATACCTAGATTAAAACCCACCGTATGGCCCCTGCCCTGTGTTGTAGCTACCAAATCAACAAGTATAATCCAAGTACTAGCCAAACATAAGTAATATCTAGTATAGCGTCTAAAGGCTTCTTTAAACGTACCACTAATAAATGTTCTATCGTAAGCGATGACAATAAAAGGGGCGCTTACCATAACTTCTTTCGTCGCCATACCTGCTGCACAAGCAATCACAGATATAAAAAGCCAAAGACGAGAATATGTTGTTTGGTTTGATCTAATAAACGCATAAAGCGTTAAAAGATAAAACAGTGTCATTAGAGACTCTGCTCTTTGAACAACATATGTAACTGATTCAGTCTGTAATGGGTGTATTGCCCAAAGCATTGCTATCCATATAGCCAACGACTCTAAGTACCCTTTCTTAATTAATCGAAATGTCGCCTGTAAAATCCCAAAAAGTAAACAGGCATTTACACAGTGAATCAGAATATTAACAACGTGATAGCTCCATACTCTGTCTAAACTAATAGCATAATTGATAGCTAAAGATAGATTAACTATAGGCCGACCACTGACTGTGTTTCCACTATGCGAAGGAGGACTTAATACTTGGCTGACATGATCTAAATGCCGCAGTGTAGGATTTGTCACAATGGCGACATTATCATCGAATACAAAAGCACCTGTTATGCTATTTGCATACGCAAAAATGGCGACGATGATTATCGCCGCCATTTTAAAATATTGTCGTTGTGTTTCCGATATCACGGACAACAACTATATAAAACACTAACTTAAAGCACCAGCTTTAAGCTAGTGCTTATGTTAGAACTTAATTGCGCTAGACCAAGTATAGGAGCGTGGATTTTGAGAATAACGCGCCTGTAGCGAAGTTAATGTAGCCCAACCATTTGTTTCACTTGGTAATACAATAATCGAATAGTGATTTGTCATATTGAATATATTTAACTGTGTAGCAAATGTAACACGGCGGAATTTATGGGTATACCCAACGATTAAATCAAAGCGACCTCCTCCTGGTAATGAGTAGAGTGAACGTTGAATCGAATTTGTAACACCTAATGGATAATAATAGTACTCAGCGTACTTCCATTGACCAGCAAGCGTACCACCTAATTCAACACCTTTAAATGCACCTGTTGAAATAGTATAAATATTAGTGAAGTTAGCACTCAATTGTGGGAATCCCACAGTCTTATCACCAGCTTGAGTTACATTGATAACACCTGGAACCGTAAAGGATGGTGTAATTTGAATAGAACTGATTGGAAGTCCATTAACTCCAGTAGTAATTGAACCATGCACTGGGTCGACTGTCTTCAATACTGTAAACACAGCTGACGAAGGGCTGATTGCACCTGATGGATTAATCGGATTAGCATAATACACGCTCGATGGACTGTTCATCATCGAAACAGTCAAAGGAACAGCACCAGCTGTTGTTGACGTGACTGTAGGCGCTTTTGAATTATACGTTGCTGGTACATAAACAAGAGTGCCATCGGCATAAGTTACTTGGCCCGATGAGTTCTCATGGAACTGATCGTTATAGACCTGATTAAAACTTGTTGAAGTTTCAACTGTACCACCTACATCAGCTGCTGATAAACGCATTCTCCAATTAGGTGTTGGATTAGCAGTAAGAGTTAAATTAACACCTTGCGCTTTACGATTAACATAAACGAAGTTGCTAGGAGAAGTGCCAGTTAATCCATTTAAGCCCGATGGGTTTATATCATATTCAATGGTTGAACTTGCGGAATATTGCTCATTTTTACCTGAGTCATGATAAACAGACAATGAACCCGAAAATCTTCCATCTGGAGATGACCATTTTAGACCAGCTTCCTCAGATGTAGCAGAGGATGTTTGTGTTGGCTGACCGAGCGGTGTATTACCTTTTTGCTCAGGAGGATAATACGTATTTGATCCAGAAACATAAACCCTGAAGCCATTTACCAAAGCGTAATCTAAGCCAACATCAAAATCGATATTGTGCGTATGTGGTCTTAAGCTATCTGCTGTACTAGCTGTTTGAGTTTGTGTGAAGAAATTCGCAAATCTTAAGCCTAAGAGTGTATCAAGTTTGCCATCGAACCACTGAGTATTGTTTACAGCAAACCATCCTTTGTTAAAAGCTTTAGCTATTTCATACGTACCTGATGTTCCAATGGTACCCATAGGATTAGCTGCCGTAACAAGTGCTGGATTAACTATATTTTCTAACTGTCTTACATAATTTACTCCGCCCAAAGAAACCTGAGGGCTACGAGGGCCAAAGAATGTATAAGGAACAATACCATTATTGATAGTAAAGTACTGTTTAGCCATAAGCGTACGACCGCCAAGCGTAGTAACCGTAGGACTTATGATTGGATTAAAATTACTATCTGCTTGGACGTAGGCATATTGTAATTGAGCAGCGTCTTGACGAAGAAAATCTCCACCTACAATAGTCTGACTCTTAGCTTTACCGTTTAAGAAATTATTTGTTGCAAGTGCTACAAAACGCACGGCTTTAGCACGACCTGGTTCTGCCAAATCACCTGGTGTCATACCAGCTGTCCATGAGCCCTGGTTAGGATTTGATGCATTTGTAGGTGCATAAAAGGAAACGCTAGGTGTCGACAAATCATAGTAGAAATCATTGTAACCAGCAGACACTTGAGTTGATAGCCAGTCATTCCACTTTGTATCAGCTTCACCTAATACAAACGTATTTCTTGTAAGATTATCATCCTGCCAACCACCATAGGAGTTGACGTTACTCCAGTTCAAATAACCATTGTCGATTGCTCCTGAAGCATTAGCTACTCCAGCTGCGTTAACAGTATTAGCACCCGTTTGATTTGTAGCTAAAAGATAAGATAGATATTGGCCATTACGACTATCGGCAGTAGTACTCGCTGCTGATAAAGTAGGATTGGTACCTAATAACTGATTAAATGTAGTTTGTTCACCAGTAATGCGTATTGTAGTGTTACCAGGAACTTTAACAGCAGCCTGAACATAATATCCCTCTAAGGAACCGCTTAGATTTACACGACGTGTATCCATATTGGACTGAATTGCTGCAACACGTATAGCGAAATTCTTAGTACCAAATCCATAGTCAAACTGTTCTTGTTTGGAGCCATATTGATCTAACTGAAACTTTAAAGAACCAGTTGCTGGCTGCCCAAATCGTGCTTGTTTAGAAACTACGTTAATTACACCACCGCCACCACCACTACTGTAAAGTAATGACTGCGGTCCTTCAATTACTTCAGCACGCTCGATATCAAAGTTACTTGTATAATTTGATCCTGTTGAACCAGGGTTAAAAAAAGAACCTACAGGCATCAAGCTGTCGCGCATCATGTAAGGCACAGTAAAACCGCGTAACTGCATATTTGCATGGCCAGTATGATCTCCCGTTGAGGCCGAAGCTGTTGATCCTGGATCATTACCACTGAAGCCAGCTCCTGCAGAATATGACTGAATCATACTTTCAATACCCGTTGCACCTACGTCATCCATGAAAGCTTGATCGAAAATATCAGCCGAAAGCGGCATTTTATCTAGCTCTACATTAAAACGAGTAATCGAATTAGAATTTAACGTATTATAACTGTTGGAAGAATCAGCCTGAACTTCGAAAGGATTCAATGAAACAACATCCGAAACTGCAGCTTGAGTCATTTCCTTAGATGCAGAATCGCTGCCAGAGTTTGCTTTAGCGGCAGTTTGAGCCTTAGCACAAACAGAAATTACAACGCATAAAGCAGCAAGTTTTGCCGTTATACGAAGATAACATAATAACTTAGTCATATCAATTTTCATAGGTGTGGTGTTTCATGGACCTAATAATTTTAGGCCCCAAGGGTTTACTAAGATATAGGCTAAAATAGCGCTATTTATTGTCTAAAAGTATTATATGCATACCATGCATATAATACTACTAAACGTTTACTAATTATATAGTTATACAATAATTACTATAAATATAATTATCTCAATAAAGCACTTGCAGTCCACAGCATCGGCGACTGCCCATGCAGATCACCACTTTTACGATCTCTTGCTAGATAATATTCGCGTTGTTTATTCACATCATCCCCTACCATCATTTTGCCTTTATTGGTACCCACACAAACACCTGTTAAATTATTATTCTTATCTAACGCTGCCACTAAAGCTAACCACGCCTTACGTGACGCTAAACCATAAGTAGTTGAATCCAACCAATGATTTTTTACGCCCGTTACCATTGCAAAAGTAAACATCCCAGAACCTGAAGTTTCAGTCCAAGACTCAGGCACATCCACGAGTTGACGCCACAGACCATTTGGTGACTGATACTTGAGAAGAGCCTCCATCATTTTAAGATATCCCGATTTTATACGAGCATAGTTTGGATTGTTTTCTGGTAAATCGCGTAAAATCTCAGCCATGCCAGCTGCAAACCATCCGTTACCTCTACCCCAGTAGAATGGTGAATCTGAAGCATGCATAAATAAGCCATTAGGCTGCTGTAATTTTTCTAAATAAGAAGCAGCTGTTAAAGCAGCCCTATTCATATAGATCACATCACCTGTTGCACGGTACGCCTGCATCTGTAGCGCAGGAATCATGTACATGTCATCAACCCAGTAACGCGCTTCATCGGTAATCCCATCAGCCGTTGGATTTTTCCACTGCGCATCGGCAAATTTTTTACCTAGGGCCAAATAAACAGGATTATGTGTTTGTATATATAACTCTAAAGGTACGACACCAAAAACACGAAAATCAACATGCGCATTGGGAGCGATTCTAATTGGGTATGGTGCAGATTCATGCGTTACCTTTGAACTTGTTGCAGAAGGAGCCTGCTGAGAGGGGTCTGCAATAACCTTCGCCTCTTGAGAAGCTACTGCCAATACAGGATCAAATCGGCGAATTAGTTTTTCCGTGCGTGCACCATCAGACGCTAGTTTTGCATAGGATAAAGCACCGTACCATGCACATATTTCTGGATATATAATTCCAGACTGGTGCCTATCGATCGGACGTTTCAGATAATTATCTACAATACGAGCACCTACATCTTTAGGATCAGCACCTTGTGGTAAATTTGCATAGGGATCTTCAGCCCTCAAAAATATAGCGCTAAAGAAAAAAACGAATACAACAAACGTAGGTTTTATAAATTTCATGATACAAGTAAATAGGTGTACACTATTGACTAAAACACGATATTAATTCTCCTACAAGAGGTGTATAATCGGACAGTTCACTTTTTTTGATATAATAAGATTAATCAGCGCATTACATTCACGTCTTTGTAGACTTAATTTAGCCAAACTTTTTCAGCATAAATGAAACTTCTCTCTGCATTCGATAAGTCCTTACTCAAACTAGCGTCTAAGCAAGCAGTCGATTTTAACGGCAAAAGTTATACATTCGGCGACCTTGAAAAACGCAGCAATCAACTCGCTCATCTCCTAACTAAAAAAGGGTTAAAACCGGGCGATCGCATTTCATTTTTCCTTCAAAACAGAATTGAAGTAATCGATTTATGGATTGCAGGAGTTAAATTAGGACTCGTAGTTGTTCCTGTTAACGTACTATACCGCGAGCGAGAACTTAAACATATTTTAAATGATGCTAGTCCAAAAGCAGTGATTACATCATCAGATATGGCTACCTGGATACCTTCAGGAATTACTGTATGGAATGTAGAAGACTTAAGCCACGAAGCGAGCAGTCAATCATCGGAACGTATCATAAATACAATTACTGAAAACACACCCTTATCTCTTATATACACATCCGGCACTACTGGCGCATCGAAAGGTGCTGTGCTGACTCAAGGAAACTTTTTAGCAAATGGACAAGCCCTTGTAAACGACTGGCAATTTACTGAAAACGATCGCTACTTAGCAACGCTTCCACTCTTTCATGTACACGGATTAGGCAACGGCGTACATTGTTGGCTTATGAGCGGATGCCATATGCGTCTAACCGAACGTTTTGAGCACTCTCAAGCACAGGCTTGGTTTGAAGATTACAAGCCTACCGTCTTCTTTGGTGTACCCGCCATGTTTATACGTCTTTTGGAAATTCCAGACGCTGCAGCAAAAGCAATCGGCGATAAATTACGTCTTGCCGTATCAGGATCTGCCCCACTCCCAGCTGAAATTCATGAAAAGTTTCGCGCAAAATTTGGTTCTGTTATTCTTGAACGCTACGGGATGACAGAGACACTCATGAATGTGAGTAATCCCTATGTGGGTGAAAGAAGACCTGGAACAGTTGGACTCCCACTTAAACACGTACAAACAAAAATTTGTGATGAAAAGGGAGACCCTGTCGGTGATAACGTAACAGGAGAATTATGGGTCAAAGGACCAAATGTTTGTTCAGGTTACTGGGGAAGACCTGAAGCAACAGCACAGGCATGGGTAGACGGCTGGTTTAAAACGGGTGATATCGCAATTCGTGCTAACGATGGCTATATCACACTTCAAGGTAGACGTAGTGATTTAATTATATCTGGAGGCTTCAATATTTATCCACGTGAAATCGAAGAACTACTTCTAGAACAACCTGGCATTAAAGAAGCAACCGTAGTAGGTGTAGCAGATCCGATTCGAGGAGAGGTACCAGTAGCATATGTAGTGGCGGATGAAAAGACCTGGGATGAAGCTACCTTAAAACCTCGCCTTGCTACACAGCTTGCTTCGTTTAAGCTACCGAAGGCGTTTGTAAGAGTAGACGCCCTCCCAAGAACCGCACTTGGGAAAGTTCAAAAGCACCTACTACCTCCGTTAAAATAAAGTAAAGTCGTAGCAGAGTAAGCGATTAACGCATTGCGATTTAATAGGCTAGAGCTTTAGCCTACGTATTCATGCGCTCAATTTTCCGCTTACTTTTAGTATCAGGTTTTTCACTTTATCTAGGTGCTATACTTTGTGCTCAAACAGCTACCGTACCTACTTTAAGTACTGCTTTACCTGACACTACAGTAAAGTTAGGTGCTACCCCTTATACGTTAGACTTAACCAGTTACTTTTCTATCCCAACAGTTACTGGTCCAGTGGTTCAGTTTAATACCGTTCTTGGTAAATATAATGCTGAACTTTACACAAGCGCAGCCCCTATCAACGCAAATAATTTCCTTAGCTACGTGAACGCAGGTAGCTACACAAATTCCTTTATTGACCGTTCTGTTCCAGGTTTTGTTGTTCAAGGTGGTAGCTATGATATCGTTTCAGGCTCTATAGCAGCAATACCAACGCAAGCTCCCGTCGTTTTAGAATATAATCTACCTAACGCATATGGCACTTTAGCAGCAGCTAGAACAAGTGTTTTAAATAGTGCAACAAGTGCATGGTACATAAATACCGTAGATAATTCAACAACCCTCGATACATCCAACGGTGGTGGCTATACTGTTTTTGGTCGGATACTTGGAACGGGCATGAATGTTGTAAATGCCATAGCAGCACTTCCTGTTTATAATGTAAACGGAGGACAATTTCCTAATCTACCTGTATACAACTATAACACTTCAGGTAGTCTTACTGTAGCAAATTTGGTTATCGTAAATTCAATTACTCAAATTCCCGTATATCCTACAACAACTAGCTCAACTTCCGTAATTGGATGGAGCGTAAATTCAAGCAACCCTAATGTTGGTTCCGCAACTATCAGCGGTTCAAAACTAACAATTACTCCAGGTGTAGTTGGCACCACTGCAATTACGATAACAGCGAGTGATACAAACGGTAATATAGTACAGGGCAGTTTTAACTATGTAGTCGCACCAGCTATAATAACACAACCGTCCTCTCAAACAGTTACAGCAGGCAGTACCGTTGTCTTTTCAACTACTGTTACAACCCCAAGCGGAGTAACTTATCAGTGGTATAAAAATGGTACACTCATATCAGGCGCAACAAACTCCACATTAATGATCCAAGCAGTGACAGCGGTGAATAGTGGCACCTATACCTGCATAATCACAAATGCCGTAGGATCTGTCACAACAGCAGCAGCACAACTTAACTTAATCAGTACAACTAACCCAGGCCGCTTAGTAAACCTATCGGTTCTGACTTTAGATGGACCAGCAGATCAAATGCTGACCCTTGGATTTGTAAACGGAGGCGCTAACTCAACAGGAACACAATCTCTCTTAATACGCGCTGCTGGTCCTGCTTTAAGCGCATTCCAAGTTCAAAATGTATTAAGCGATCCGACGCTCACACTTTATCAAGGAAGTAGCAGTATTGCATACAACGATAACTGGGGTTCTACCGCAGCAAATATCACGGCAGTAAATAACGCCGAAGCACAAACCGGTGCGTTTGCACTTACTCCTACAACCAGTTTAGATGCAGCCATAGTACAAGTACTGCCTCAAGGAAGTTATACCGTGCAAGTTGCAGGTAATGGCACCGGTGTAGGTAAAGCCATTGCTGAAGTATACGACAACACTTCAACCTATAGCGCAACATCACCTCATCTAGTAAACCTATCCTGCCGCCAACAAGTGGTTGCAAATGGTATGCTAACCGCAGGTTTTGTTATCAGTGGTTCTACTTCAAAAACAGTACTTATCCGTGCATCCGGCCCAGCATTGACTACTTACGGTGTACAAAACGTGATGCCAGATCCACAACTTAGCGTGTTTTCTGGTAGCACGGTAATTGCTACAAACTCGGGTTGGATGGGAGACACCTCTATTTCAACAGCTATGAATGCAGTTGGTGCTTTCCCTTATTTAAGTACAACAAGTAAAGATTCGGCAGTACTCATTACTCTAGCACCTGGTTCTTACACTGCACAAGCAACCAGTGCCACAGGAACCGCTGGAACGACTTTAATTGAAGTCTACGAAGTACCTTAAGTCTTACTTATCAAATATTGCGATTCCATTTCGCCCATCTGACATTTTAAATCCGCGGTACATACCTGGAGAGTTAAATGGCATGGCAATGTTGCCATCATGATCGATAGCGATAAGACCACCGTCACCTCCAAGCTGAGCAACTTTATTTAATGAATTCTGAGCAGCTTCAGCTACCGGTGTACCTCTATATTCCATTTGAGCGGCAATATCTCGTGCGACCACAACACGAATAAAATACTCGCCCCAACCTGTAGCACTTACAGCACACGTGGCATTATTTGCATACGTGCCTGCACCAATAATCGGTGAGTCACCTACACGTCCAAATTTTTTGTTAGTCATTCCACCTGTAGATGTACCTGCAGCAAGATTACCAGCCTTGTCTAGGGCTACACACCCTACAGTTCCATAATGAGATGTTTTAATAAAATAACCGTCTGGTACAGTTACGAACCCTGCTTTTTCATGGGCTGTAGCGGTAGAACTTGTTTTCTTTTCAACTTCAATTTCCTTGGCACGAAGCAGCTGCTTTTTTCTTAAGTCAGTTTGAAAATAAGTATTATCTACAAAAGAATATCCAAGCTTTGATGCAAAGGCTTCAGCTCCTTCTCCAACCATAAAAACATGAGCAGATTTATCCATTACATCGCGAGCTAAAGTGATTGGATTTTTAATATGCTTAAGTCCAGCAACTGCACCTGCGCTAAGCGTCTTACCATTCATAATTGCCGAATCTAATTCACAGTAACCTTCGGAATTAAGAACTGCACCCTTACCTGCATTAAAGAGTGGATCGTCCTCTAAGACTTTAATCGCTGCAACTACCGCATCAAGGGAAGTTCCTCCCTGCTCCAAAACAGCATATCCTGTATCACGTGCTACAGTTAATGCATGTGTATACTGCGCCTCCATCTCTGGCGTCATATTGGAGCGCAAAATCACACCTGCACCTCCATGAATAACGATACCGTAATTCTTAGGGGTCGATTTGGTTGTATCAGCCTTTAGTCCACTTGCCATAGTAAACACAACCAAACTAAAAACGTTAAAAAGTAAAGCGATCCGTTTCATAGCCACATACTAATACACGTATGTAGCTTTAACTCGAGAAACAAAAATTACTCGTTAGTTTTTTTAGCTCTCTTATTCATCTTCTTATTTGCATGACGGCCTGTACCATCTCCGTCATCCATATGCCCTGCTGCAGGATTTAAACGTGAGAGAACAGCAGCAAGTTTTTCTTTCGCTGCAATTGCTTGAGGATCTTTGGTATCAGCAGGAATCAGTTTTTCTGCGAAAGGAGCATCACTTAAATCATAAAACTTACCATCCTGAGTTAACTTATAGTGTGCATCTGCAGCATACCAATTACGCGCCAACTCAATAAAAACATAATCTCTAGGATGACCTACCTCCCCTAATATTTGAGGTAAAAAGCTATGACCATCAATAATGCGATTCGCTGGCATAGGTGCTTTAGCAAGTTCTGCAAAGGTCGGAAAGAAATCACTCGAATCAACTAAGTCATCCAGAACTTTACCAGCAGGAGTCACACCAGGCCAATTAACTATGAGAGGTACGCGACTACCGCCCTCAAGCATAGATCCTTTAGAGCCTAACAAAGGTCTACCATGGATTGTATTATGCGCAGCAAAATAGGTGGCTGTTCCATTATCACCAAAATAAACAAGTAGCGTATTCTTTCGTAAATCGAGACGCTCTAATTCAGCAATCAACTTACCGATTAATTTATCCATGTAGGCAATATTGTCCGCATACAAATCTTGGCTATTAGATTTACTGTCAGGCGTAGGCAATATGTCCTGATGAATGTGGGCCATGGAGTAATAAATATAGAAAGGATCTTTTTGATGCTTCTCTAAAAATTTCACGAGATGAGTATGCATGACATCAGGCATATACTCATGATCTCTCAAAGGTAGGGTTTTACCATTATCCTCATAGAACTTACCTTTTGCTTGGGTATTCCAGTAAATTCCACTTCCTGTAAACCTAAGATAATCATCAAATCCGAATTCATCTGGGCCTAAAGGCAACTGTCCCCATTTTCCAATAGAGGCTGTAACGTAGCCGCGCTGCTTTAAAACGCGTGGCATCATAATCTCATCTTGAGGAGTAAAAAGTCCCGTAGAGTCTTGATTCGTAGCTCCAGTCCTAAATACATAACGACCAGTCAAAATAGTAGCACGAGATGGTCCGCACAATGGCTCAGCATAAGCATGGGTGTACAAAGTGCCTTCATGCGCCATCTTTTCTATGTTCGGTGTAGCATACTTATCTGAACCATACACTGGCATATCACCGATTCCGACGTCATCTCCCAAAATATAAATAATATTTGGCTTATCCGGAATAGAGGCTGCGTTTAGTGCAACACTAACGAGGCTTAAAACTAAACTCGCGAAGAGATATCTGCGTTTCATAATTTAAATAAAGGGTATACTAATCTCTCGTATCTAATTCATAATATTACGTAATTACAAATTATGATTCGCTAATTAGACTCATACTAAAGTATGATACTTCACAGAGTAACGCATGAGCCATGAGTTACGTCTATCCCTCAGTCTCATTTTACCCCAATGAATACACCCCTTGCTTCAGATATTTCACGTCGGAACTTTATAGCTACATTAGGACTGAGTGCAGCTGCTTCGTATGTATTACCTAGCGCACTTAAAGCACAAACGGCATCCACTAAACCAAAGCACGAGATAGCCTTCTTAGAAAAATGGTTTTTTGACGGTGCCAATGGTGGACCGCTCAAATACACGTATGACCAAATGGCACAAACGTGCGATGAAATTGGTTTAGATATAGAGCTCACCCTGCGCAAAAAAGGACATATTTCGCCAGAGAATGCACCAGACGAACTTCCGAAAATGGCGGAAGCTCTCGCTAAGAAAAACAGAAAAATGCTATTTGTCGCCATGGACACCGTTCGTGCTGATGAACCTCATTGGGAAAAAGCACTCAGAACTGCTAAGGCACTTGGAATTAAACAATATCGTCACCGTGGTTTCATGTACCAAGGGACACGCTCACTGAAATCTCAAATTGCCGACTTTAAGATCATCGCCAAAGAATTTGCTGCAGCTAATAAAGAAATTGGAATTCAAGCATTATACCAAACCCATGCGATGCCTCAGATGGCTGGTAGTGCATGTTGGGACTTAGATCTTATTTTAGACGATATCGACCCGCGTTATTTTGGTATAGCTTTCGACACACGCCATGTGATGGTAGAGCAAGGTTTATCATGGCCTAATGCGATTAAGCTTCTAGCCCCACGTATTGCTGCACTATGTCTCAAAGATTTTAGATGGGTTGGAGATAACCCTATTGGCGTACCGTTAGGACAAGGAAATGTTAAAAAGAAAATCGTTGATGAAGTTCTAGCAACTCACGGCGGAACTTTACCTATGTGCATTCATATAGAGCACAGAAAGCTTGAAGCGATTCCTTTCAACAATCGTCACGATATCGTAGAGGCATTCAAAGCGGACAAACGCGCTTTAGAGAACTGGCTAAGCTAAGCCTTAGCCTACTCTCAGTCTTGCTTCACAGCATTCGCGTAGAATGCATCCAATAAGGCATGCACTTCTTCAGCCGTATCTTTTTCTAAGACTTTTTTAGCTAAAGCTTTTGCATCTGCCATCTTGATGGCACGAATTAGATACTTAACCCGAGGAATGGATGTTGAGGTCATACTAAGACGCTCGATACCAAGTCCTATCAGTAAGGCTGTATAGAGTGGATCACCTGCTAATTCACCACAGACACTGACTGGAATTTTCGCTTTATTAGCAGACTCCACAATCTGTTTTAATGTTCTAACAACTCCTGGATGCGAAGGCTCATACAGGGAAGCTACGCGGTCATTCCCGCGGTCCACTGCAATTAAATACTGAATTAAATCATTCGTACCGATACTAAAAAAATCACATTCCTTTGCGATTAAATCCGCTGTCACAGCAGCACTAGGAATTTCGATCATCGCTCCAATTTCGATCTTATCGTTATAGGTGTGACCCTTACTCTTTAATTCTGCAATACACTCTTTTACTAAGCTGCGTGCTTTCCTTACCTGCTCCACTCCACTAATCATAGGGAACATAAGCTGAATTTTGCCGTGTACACTCGCACGCAAAATTGCACGAAGTTGATTTTTAAATAGATCCGGCGACTCTAAACAAAACCGAATAGCGCGGTAACCCATAAAAGGATTCGCCTCTTTATTATCGAGTTCTGGAATAGCTGCTAGAGGCTTATCACCACCTAAATCAAGTGTACGTATAATCACTGGATTTGGGTTACATGCCTCAGCAACAGCTTTGTAAGCTAAAAACTGTTCCTGCTCGGTAGGAACCTGTGATGAATTTAAATATAAGTATTCAGTTCTAAATAAACCAACCCCTTGAGCATAATATTCTTTTACATGCTCTGTTTCAGAAATCTTCTCTATGTTAGCCATCAGCGTAACAGAGGCCCCATCACGCGTAACCGCCGGCTGGCGATTCGCTTCAATCATGCGATCCTCGAATGACTGTTTCTGTTTTTGTACCTTACCGTATTTTACTAACGTTTCCTCGGAAGGATGTAGGATAATTACACCCTCATAGCCGTCTAAAACAATCCAATCACCCGTCTTAACACGCGATGTTAAATCATGCACACCTACAACAGCAGGTAGCTTCATGGACCGAGCAACGATAACCGCGTGACTAGTAATACTACCCTTATCCGTAACTAAACCTAAAGCACCACTACGATCAATCGAGGCACTACCCGAGGGCGACAAGTCATTAGCAACAACAATACGTTTATTCGCCAACTGACTTAAATCATTTTCAGATTGTCCTAATAAATTTTGTAACACGCGCTGCGCTACATCGCGAATATCACCTGCACGTTCTCGCAAATACTCATCATCAATTTCTGAAAATGCTTTGATATAACTTTGAGAAACGCGGTGAAAACAACTTTCAATATTTTCATTCGTTGTCTCAAACTCTTTGATGGTTTGAGAAATAAGCGCCTGGTCTTCTAAAACGAGCAGATGCGCATCAAAGATGAGCGCTTCATCTTCACCTAAATTTTTACCAACTTCGTTTTTAATTTTTGAAATTTGCTGGCGCGTAACAAGCAAGGCTTGGTCAAAGCGTGCTATTTCATCGATACTTTTTTCAGGGGGTATCTGATAACTAGGTACCGTTACATCATTTTGCAGATAAACAAAAACCTGTCCAAATGCGATGCCCGGCGATGCAGCAATTCCCTGCACCGTTAGTTCGTTTTGAACACGGGTTTCGTTAGGCATGTTGGTGTAACTTTAACTTAGGCATAGGTTACCTAAATAAGAGCTTATCTGACTAACTCTATAGACAAGCTTGGGGTCAATATCGATATTTAAGTAGCTGAATAGAAATTAATACTTTTAACGTATTAGACTAATCAGGATTAGCCAACAAGCGTAGCGATGCGGACAAATGTACTGTCCCCAAGTAGACCTCGAATAGTATTACTTAGCTCAGCATCTGACGGACCATCTTTATCTGGCAAGAGAGCAAAACAGGCACTTCCACTCCCGCTCATGAGCACCTTAAGACCATAGTTTTTATGTAGGTTTTCTGCCACAACTACCAAACTTGGAAATTTTAAAAAGGCAGGCTTCTGCATGTTATTATAGAGGAGGTCCTCGAGTGGTGCAGCCGGGTTATCTATCCAAACCTTTACGAGCGCCTCTGCCTTATCTGCAGGGAGATAAGCGTCTGTTAATTCTGTCATACGCTTATAAGCCCACGCGGTAGAAATACCGAAATCTGGTTTATAAATAACCACCCTCTTCCCTTTAATTCTTGCCTGAACCGAATCAGGCAGGACCTGAATTCGTTCTCCCCTGCCTTGCATCATGCAGGCCTTTTGAGACAGAAAAAGCGTGCAATCTGAGCCTATCGTCGCAACCTTCTGTTGCAGTTGTGTTACATCTATTTTGATACCCGTAAGTGCTTCAAGTGCCCTGATGGCAGCAACAGCATTACTGCTACCTCCTCCTAAACCAGCCCCCATAGGAATTTCTTTTTTAAGGTCAAAATGGGCACCCCCAGTATAGCCCGTTAATTGCTTGAAAAGTACAGCCGCTTTAAGGATCAGGTTACTTTCATCAACAGGCACCTCTCCTACATTACAACTGAGAGAAAATGCTTTAGGTGTTAACGTAACCGAGATCTCATCCGCTAGGCTCACTTGGCTGACTACCGACATGAGATTATGGTAACCATCCTCACGCTTACCTGTAATGGCAAGTAGTAGGTTTAACTTAGCAAGAGATGTTACCTGAACGGATGACATACGATTAACTTCGTGAGAATTTAGCCTTAAAGGAAGCAAGAAAAACTTCCCTTAAAGGCACATTTCCCATGAGATAGTAACTCTACAGAATTTCAACCATGGCTTGCGAACTCATATTAGCATTAGATGTACCTACCAAGGAGGCGGCTCGTCCCATTCTTACCCAACTCCAAGGAAAGGTAAGTTGGATTAAAATCGGCCTACAAATGTTTACGGCATATGGCCCAGACTATGTTAAGCAAGTCGCTGACTTGGGATATAATATATTTCTCGATTTAAAGTTACACGATATCCCGAACACCGTTGAAAAGGCCGTTGAATCTCTGAGTCCACTACCGATTGGTATGCTAACCCTGCATACCTCAGGAGGAAAAGCGATGATGCAAGCTGCCCATAAAGCAGCACGCCCTGATTTGCTCTTACTCGGTGTTACCGTTCTCACATCAATGGATTCAGCGGCTTTGAGTGAGATAGGGGCAGGACCGGACATTACATCCCAAGTGAAACGTTTAGGTCTACTTGCATCCAGTGCAGGCCTTAAGGGTTTGGTATGTTCTCCCCATGAAGTTACCCTTCTAAGAAGCTGCCTTCCTCACGATATTAAACTCGTGACACCTGGCATACGTCCATCAGGTGAAAGTGGTGGTGATGATCAAAAACGAGTCATGACTCCACGCCTAGCTTCCGAAGCTGGATCAAGCTATATCGTTGTCGGTAGACCTATCTTACAAGCTAAAGACCCTGCTAGCGCCGCGCTTGCGATTCGCCAAGAGCTTAGTTAACCTGAGTTATGAGTCGTACCGCAGTTATCCTTCTTGCAGCAGGCAGTGGCAAACGCATGCAAGGAGTTGTTGAAGATAAAATATTAACCCATCTCGCCGGAAGTCCCTTATTTGCCCACTCTGCTAAGGCATTTCTAAAGAGCGGTGTCGCTGATCTATATGTCGTTGTTTACCGCGACCAGCGCCAAATGTTAGAGCTCTCCGCCTATGCGCCTACCCCTTCACTCTTAGTGCATGGTGGTAAAGAAAGACAAGATTCCGTCATGAACGCCTTGAGTGTTCTACCTCCCGACATTGATTACGTTTTTATCCATGACTGCGCGAGACCACTCATCCAAGTTGAAACAATCAAACAACTTCATGCGGTCGTAAGAAAATGTAAGGCAGTAGTACTTGCGCACCGTGTTACTGATACGATTAAAGAAAAACACATTCCTAAAGGATCAAAATTAGCGCGTTTAAAAACGATCGACCGAAGCAAACTTTGGGCTATGGAAACACCTCAAGTGTTTTCGCGAAAATTAATTGTTAAAGGTTATGCTAAAATAGCATCCAAGAAAAAGACTGTAACGGATGATACCGCAGCTTTAGACGCCATCGGTCATCCTGTCGCAATCTTAGAAAACGAATTCCCGAATCCAAAGTTAACTAAACCTTCGGACTTAGCGTACATCGAATTTCTTATTACTAACCGCTAATCTGCTTTTATAAATCATATGTCCAATTTACGAATCGGTCATGGCTATGACATCCATAGAACAGCAGCAGGTAGAGCGCTTGTTCTAGGTGGAGTACGTTTTGAAGCAGACTTCGGACTTGAAGGACACAGTGACGCCGACTGCTTAACCCACGCTATCTGCGACGCAATACTTGGTGCAGCCGGACTTCCTGACATTGGACACTTTTTTCCACCTTCAGATCCTGCATACAAAGGTATCAATTCTCAGATTCTACTGAGTAAAGTAGTAACAGAAGTAAAAAAGGCAGGATTTAGTATTGTTAATATCGACTCTACTTTAATTGCAGAGAAACCAAAAATTTTAAGCCATATTCCAGCGATGAAAAAAGTATTGGCAGAGTCTACGGGACTCACTCCAAGCTTGATTGGTATCAAAGCAACAACGCACGAAAAAACCGATGAAATCGGTCGTGGATTAGCAATTGCTGCACATGCAGTCGCTCTTATTGAGCGCGTATAATATGTACTTACGCGCTTTGAAGTTAAGTTTATCGTGTCTACTTTTAGTCTGCTTAACCAGCTGCTTTAAACGGGAAACTCCTGTAGAGCGTGCAACAAAAAGCCAAGTACTACTTGCAGGTCTAGGTTACGAAGTAACAACCTTAGATCCTCAATTAGCAACCGGCACCACTGAAGAAGAAGTAATTAACGCTTTATTCGAAGGCTTAGTCAGTGAAGATCCTAAAGATCTACATCCTGTCCCCGGAGTTGCTTCAAACTGGAAGGTCTCACCCGATCTAAAAACTTATACCTTTTTCATAAGGCCTGATGCTCGCTGGTCTGATGGCAAAGCAATTACTGCTGACGATTTTGTTAATTCTTGGAAAAGAATTCTTACGCCCGAGCTTGGAGCAGAAAACGCAAATTTACTTTATGTATTACAAGGTGCAGAAGCTTATCATAAAGGCCTGAGTCATGATTTCAAAAAAGTAGGTGTAGAAGCAACCGATCCTCATATATTAAAGGTTACACTCGAGCGGCCAACCCCATACTTTCTATCCCTACTTAATCACTGGGCTTGGTTTCCTGTTCCTCAAGTAGCACAATTATCTATCGCTCGAAATAACAGCTGGACGAAACCAGAAAATTTTATCGGTAACGGTGCTTTTACACTTAAATCTTGGGCTCCCAATCGCATTATTGTCGCTACGAAATCTCAAACTTACTGGGACAATGCTTCCGTTAAATTAAATGAAATTCGATTCTACCCTCTCGATAGTGCTGACGCCCAAGAAAGAGCATTTAGATCAGGACAACTTCACGTAACGGATACTATCGCAGCTGGCAGAATAGATGCATACAAAGGCAGTCCTTATTTAAGAACTGACGCTTATTTAGGCACTTCTTTTTACCGCATTAATACAAAGCGTCCTTACTTAAATGATCCTCGTATCAGAAAAGCACTGGCACTTGCCGTAGATCGTAAAAAAATCGTAGATAAAATATTACGAGGCGGACAAACCCCAGCAGGATCCTTCACTCCCTTAGGTATAGGTAGTTACACACCACCTCAAAATCTTGCTACCAATATCGCTGAAGCAAAACGCTTACTCAGTGAAGCAGGATATCCAGATGGAAAAGGGCTACCTAGTTTTGACATCTTATTTGATGATACATTCTCCAAACGCATCATTGCTGAAACCATTCAAGGTATGTGGAAGTCAGAATTAGGCATAGATGCCCGTCTTGTTAATGAAGATGTTAAATCAGCTTTATCTGATCGTAGGACCGGTAACTACCAAATTTTAGTTTCTGTGTGGATTGCAGATTATGAAGACCCAACCAGTTTTCTCAATTTGTGGTTATCGACTAGCACCAATAATTTTACTGGATGGTCGAATGCCGATTTTGACGCCGCCCTTTTTACTGCAGCTCAAAAACCAGATTCACCCGAAAGAAACGCTCTATTGGCTCATGCCGAAGAAATTTTACTGAGAGAACCTCCACTCATTCCTATTTATTTTTATACCCACGTCTTTTTACTGCACACTTCCGTTAAGGGCTGGTATTCAAACCTTCTTGATCATCATCCTTATAAAGCAGTTAGCCTAGAAAAAGCCCAATAAAGAGCGCAAAAATTGCTCTTAAAGGAATGTGTATTTTCCCTTGCCCCTAGGGCTTTCGATCCTTTTGATCTACCTTCTGACTATTTTGGACCCTTAGCTCAGTTGGTTAGAGCGTTTCCTTGACATGGAAAAGGTCGCTGGTTCGAGTCCAGTAGGGTCCACCATTTAGCAGTAAATTAGCGTAGAAAGAAACGGTTGTTTTTTACTTAAAAAGGCAGCTTCAAGGTTACCACTCGCTCATGTCTACCTCACCTATATCTGAAGAAGAACACCGTAGACAAATGCAGGAGCTGCAAAAGCAAATGCATGCGAAAATTAACGCAGCAAAAGATAAGAAAGACCTGCTCATTGTACATACCGGCAATGGAAAAGGAAAGAGTACCGCAGCCTTCGGTATGCTCGCTCGAATGCTAGGACACAACCAGCCGTGCGCTGTTATTCAATTTATCAAATCTGGAGATCATGCCATTGAAAAACTCTTAAGCTCCCCACGACTTAAATGGCACAAAGTAGGAGATGGTTTTACGTGGGATACTCAAAATCGCGCTCAAGATGTAGCCAGGTGCAGAGAAGGCTGGGCCCTAGCGTGTGATTATTTAAGTCATGGATCTGTTAGATTACTTATTCTTGATGAATTAAATATTGCCCTAGCCCATCAGTATTTACCGGTAGAGGAAGTAATAGAAGCACTCCAAAAAAGATCCCCTGGAGTGCATGTTGTCATTACAGGAAGAGATGCGCCAAAACCACTGATTGAAGTGGCTGATTTAGTTACAGAAATGAAAGATATCAAACACCCGTTTGAGGCAGGTGTGAAAGCACAACTTGGAATCGAATTCTAAGCTTCCTGCTTCATAACTTGAAGCAGAGCTTGAATGTAGCCGAAGCAAAACGAGAACGCACGGAGCTTATCTTCATCTCCCTCAATCTGAGGGACATGATCAGGCATAATCATGCCATCATACCCCACTTCTTGATAGGCTTTGAGTGCTGCTACCATATTTACATCACCCTCATCAGGAAAACATTCCTGGAAGTTTAAAAACCCTCCTTTGATATTTCTAAAATGAACGTTAAATATTTTCTTACGCACTCCAAAATAACGAATGATATCTAAAATTTCTTCGTTCGGATTTTTAAGCATTTCGCAAATCGTACCCTGACAAAAATTAAGTCCATGATAAGGACTTGCATGGGTATCAACGAAGCGTTTCAAGCCTTCCACAGAACTTAGTACGGCATAAATCCCTAGATAAGGCCTATCTTGTAATAGACCAGGATCATTAGGATGGAGTGCCAACTTTACTTTATTCTCTGTAGCAACAGGTACTACACGACTTAGAAAATATTCGATTCTCGACCAGTTTTCTTCAGCACTAATTTGTCCAGCAATGGTAGCTGCAGCACTCGGCTTAATTTTCGAAAAATCGAAATTAGGATCAATCGCACCTCCACGGCCTTTTACTTTGCCTGTGCGCACTACTCCCAGATACGTAAAATTATATTTCAACATGGGAATACCTGCTTTCCCAGCATTACGAATCATTTCACAAATTTCATCTATCGCTTTATCTCTGGCTGCACCTTTATCTAAAAATATTTCAGGATATTCTGCCTTTGCTACGGGGCTTGAAGAAATAGGAAGAGGCACTGCGTCTAACTTTATTCCAAATGACTCTACATGTCTTCTTAGTCGAACAAGTCCATCCACCGACCACTCAGCTCCCATACGTCTTGCAGGCAAGCCGCTGCAGATATTCTTAACCCCGAGTGCAGCTAACACTTTTAAAGTAGCAGCAGAGTGATCATGCTGATGCCCCACATACATCTTCGCAGGCAGAAGTTTTTTCTTTTCACTGTTTAGCGTTTGAGCAGATGCAGACTGAGCTCCGAAAAGTCCTAACGCAGCCACGCCAACACTGGAAATAAACTCACTACGCTTAATCGGGGTATTATTCATGGGGTTGAGATTAGTTGTTTATCCGGACCAATGTGATTGCGAGTTAAAAGATACTCAAAAAAAGGCTTAGACTCAAAGCTCGACATCCTAGGCACATTCTCTCTTAGTAAACCTTCCATAACTTATTGCTCGGGTGGTGGAATTGGTAGACACACTCGCTTGAGGTGCGTGTGCCGTAAGGCGTGCAGGTTCGAGTCCTGTCCCGAGCACCATAAGCTACGTAATAATAACATATTACGTAATTATTAGACTAACCTCAGCGCTCTCCGCGCCTCCGAATCATCACCTCTAGGTCTAATGCTTGTAGTAGTTTAAAGAGCCGTTCCACCGAGGAAGCTCCTGCATTTGATTCAATCAAAGAGACTGCGTTTTGCCTCAAATCTGACTTTTGACCTACGTGTTGTTGGGTTAACCCGCTATCTTTACGAAAAGCTTTAATTAAAGGTCCTAACTGTTGTGCATCTTTAATTAAGTAGTTCATTTTATATGTTTTATTGATATTTAGGATCAATTTTATCTAAAATCAACATATAATATACGTTTTATTGATATTTTAACCTATTAGTAAGGTAACGAATATCAGTCTTTTTTAAGACATCCTCTCTTTACACCTTACAGAGTAAGTGATGCTGCACCAAAAACTCCTGCACTATCACCAAGTGTTGGTTTTAAAAATTGCGTACGAACTTCTGGATTAAACACATGAGAGAGCACCTCTGCCCTAGCTCTAGGTGTATAGAGTAAATCTATATTTCCTACACCGCCACCTATGACGACAGCATCCGGATCAAGTATATTAATTATGACCGCAATTGCTTCACCAAACTTTATTACAAGTCTATCTAAGGTAGCTATAGCTTTAGCATCTCCTTCTGCGGCTAATTTAACAATTTCTGGAAGCCGTGCGACTTTCCCTGATTGCTCGTGATAAAAACGCTCTAAGGCAGGTCCACTGAATACTCCTTCAACACATCCACGGTGACCGCAGTAACAAAGTGTGGTTTCTCCATTCATCGGATTATGCCCCCACTCACCCGCGATTCCATGCAAGCCATTGATTACTTTCCCATCTATAACAACACCGCCACCTACGCCTGTACCAAGAATAAGTCCTACCACATTTTTTTGTCCCTTAGCTGCACCGAAAACGGCTTCTGCGAGAGCAAAACAGTTAGCATCATTGGCAATCTCAACTTGTGTACCTAATAACCGCTCGAGATCTTTTTTGATCGGTTGTTTGTTTAGACACAGCGTATTTGAATTTTTTAATAATCCCGTTGATGGCTCTATTGCTCCTGGAGTTCCAATGCCAATTTTAGAAGGACGCTTTAAACCTGACTCCTTCTCTAAAGCTTCAACAACGCAAACGATCTGTGAAAGGACATGATCATAACCCTTAACAGACTCTGTTGGGAGTCTTAGACGAGCCAGTGCCTTCTCAGGTCTGGATGGATCTATAAAAGCACCTTCAATTTTAGTTCCACCAAGATCAATGCCAAGAATAGGGGTAATCATTTACCCTATTATGCCGAACACTCCTCGTGCTGAGTCAACGTCTTTTGCGATCTGAAGCTTAAGTTCATCTAAGGAATTAAACTTCATTTCAGGTCTTAAAAATTCGATCCACTCGACAGTGATCGTATCACCATAATCAAACGGACAGGGTTGATTACCTAAAATGTGCGTTTCTAATTTAGGATCCGTTGTTTTTTCTACCGTTGGTCTAAGTCCATAATTAGCAACTCCTGGGAGTGTTACACCCTTGGCAGAGACTCTTACCGCATAAACACCAAGCCTTGGTCTTAGTTCAGGATCGTAGAGTTTATTCAACGTAGGGAATCCAATTGTCCGACCCAACTTTTTACCTGACTCAACCTTACCTACGGAAAAATAATGATAGCCTAGGAGCGGTTGAGTAGCTCCAATTTCCCCTGACTGCAAAAGACTACGAATACGCGTAGAATTAACCGGTGCTCCGCCAATCATGACAGAGGGAATTGCACTTACACGAATGCCCAATTCTTTTGCTGAAGCTTTGAGTAAATCAACACCTCCAGATCTACCCGTTCCAAAGCGCCACGTTTCACCCACAAAAACGCCTGATAAATTTTTCCACTTTGCTTTAAGCCAAGGAAGAAAATCTTTCGCTTCAATGTGAGCAAACTCGAGAGAGAATGGATGTACAACGACAGCATCTACACGAATCTGCGAAAGTAACTGTGCTTGTGTCGCCACACTTTGCATCATGAGCGTTGGCGCAGTAGGTCTAAATAAACGACTCGGATGTGGTCTAAAGGTTAGTACAACAACAAGACCATTTACCTGCTTAGCTTCAAGACATGCCGTCTTAATTACTTCTCTATGTCCTAGATGTACGCTGTCAAAAATACCTATCGCAACAAAGAGTGGTCTCTCCTTAAGAGAAAAACTATCTATGGAGTCAAACGATAGCATGATTTCACGCGATTAATTGAGAAGGTGCAGCTACATGAGCTGGCACGAGCCTCTTTTCAATCTCTGGAATGGATAGGCTCTCTATCTCTTCCAAGGTTAAAGCTTGAGCGATTTTTAGAGTGCCAGATCCCGTTCTGCGAAGAGCTGATAAACAGGCTCCGCAACCCAGCTTTTGCCCTAAGTCGTGAGCTAATGTTCTTACATATGTGCCCTTAGTACAACGAACTCTAAAATCAATATGCGGTGTAGTGAATTTTAACATATCCCAACTGACCACACGAATAAAACGCGGTTCACGTGCTACTTCTTCACCCTTGCGAGCCATCTTATAAAGTGGTACTCCATCTATTTTGATAGCTGAATACATCGGAGGCGTTTGATACTGATCCCCCAAGAAAGTCTTCATTGCCTGCTTAATTTGATCTTCCGTGAATTGAGGCACAGGACGTGTCTCCATCACTTGACCATCTAAATCTTGAGAGTCTGTAACCTTACCTAGTTCGATTGTACCTTCATACTCTTTATCGACACCCATTAAATACTGAGACAGACGTGTTGATTTACCAATCAAGACAACCAAGAGGCCTGTGGCCATAGGATCTAGCGTTCCTGCATGACCAATGCGTTTTGTGCGAAGTTTACCACGAAGACGTGCAACAACATCATGTGAGGTATGATCACGTGGTTTGTCCACAAGGAGTACTCCATCAAGTTCTTTCTGAGGAATAAGCATAAAACTTAAGGGATGTTCTTTTTTTGCTTTTCTACTTCGTCAATACGAATAGCTAACGCTTCTACCAAGCGCTTGATAAAATTTTGGGCCTCTTCAGCAGGTAAGTTAAGCCCAGCTGCACAAGCATGGCCACCGCCATTAAATTGAGCTGCAACTAAATCCAAACGGTAACGTGGATCATCGGAGCGCAAACTTGCTTTTCTTCCTCCTCCCAACCTCTCTTCAACTAAGACACCCACTAGTACCCCGTCTATACAACGAGCGTAGTCCACCAAGCCCTCTGTATCTTCAGCAGATGTTGATGTCTCTTGAAAGATACCGACTGGCAAAACACCAATACATACTTTCCCTGAGCAGTGCATCTCTAGAGAATTAAGAAATCTCTTGAGTAAATTCATTTTACCTAAGGACTCTCTTGAAAAGAGTTCGTAGCCCGCTTGAACAGGAGATGCTCCGCGTGCAACCAATTCACCGGATAATACAAAGCAGCGGCGTGAGGTTGAGTTAAATCTAAATTGACCCGTATCGGTAAGGATACCTGTAAACAGAGCCTGAGCTGTAATTGCATCTACCGCTAATCCTAAATCAAAAAACATTCCTGCTAAGATTTCGCAGGTCGCAGCAGAATGACTATCCACAATATTAACCGTAGCATAACTGCGATTGGACATGTGGTGATCGATACACGCTTCCACATGTGGGAACTGAGCTTTCAAACGCTCACCAACACGCGCATGATCAGCACAATCTACAAATATAACCGTATAGGATACCTTCTGCTTTAGTATATCCTCTAGATTTAAAAAAGTTTCTTCCTTCGTTAAATACTGTAAACGACGAGGAATTGGATCTGCGTTTACACATACCGCATTAATTCCAACAGATCTTAAAACTCGAGCGAGTGCTACCTGTGATCCGATGCAATCACCATCTGGTCTAGCATGCCCCACAACAGCAACATGCTTACCTGTGAGGGATTTTATTAGCTTAGAAAAAAGTTCTTTAAATTCAGGATAGAAAACCTCGCTCACGACTTATCCTCCTTCTTATCCGATGCGTGACGTTTAGCGTCTTCTCTATCAATCTCATCTAAAATGCTAAGTAGTCTTACTCCACGATCTACCGATAAATCTAAGCGGTAATCAAACTTCGGAAGAAATTTAAGAACGATTCTTCTACTAATCTCTTCACGAATATCAAAGGCCTGTTTTCTTAACCAACGCAGACGTTCCTCTGCATAGGTTTCATCTCCAACAATTGATACAAAGACGATTGCATCTCTTAAATCAGGTGCAACGCGTACTTCCGTAATCGTCATAGCAACGGACTCCGCTTGATATTTTTTTCTTAAAATATCACTTAGCTCACGTTGAAGGAGCTCATTGATGCGAACCGTACGGTTTGACATAATATCAACCAGTTAAAAAGTGGTTATGTTCTTCATGAATTAGAGCGAAGCTCTAACCTTTTGAACTTCATAACACTCGATAACATCGCCGACTTTATAACCATTAAATTCGTCGAGTTTGATACCGCATTCAAGTCCTGCTCTAACTTCGTTAGCATCATCCTTGAAGCGCTTAAGTGTTCCGACTTTGCCTTGGTATACGATTTCACGACCACGGCGTAAACGTGCCATTGCATTACGTGTAATCTTACCTTCTGTAACCAAGCAACCAGCAACAAAGCCTTTTGCTAATGGGAATGTAGCACGTACTTCAGCAGCACCTAACTTTAATTCCTTTAAGTCAGGATCAAGTAGGTCAGCCATCATCTCACGTACCTTATCAGCTAATTCATAGATGATATCATATGTTTCTATACGTACGCCGTGATGTTTAGCAACGGAGGTTACACCGTTTTCTAATTTTGTATTAAATCCAACAATAACAGAGCCAGCTGCTCCTGCCATTAATACATCGTTCTTAGTAATAAGACCGACATCTGCAGATACAATTTCGAGACTTACTTTATTAGATTTAATTCCATCAAGCACATTACGTACTGCTTCCGCAGAGCCGAATACGTCTGTTTTAATGATGAGCTTTAATACACGAGCTTGTGTAGCTGCGATATTAGCAAAAAGTTGTTCAACAGATACGTCTGTTGGGCTTGGATTATTAACGGCAGAGGTTTTCTTTAAGCGCTGTTCTTCTTCTTCCGCTAGCTTTTCAGCTTCACGAGCATTCTTAACAGCTTTTACTAGAGCACCACTCTCTGGAGTACCTGACCAACCGATAACACGAACTGGAGTTCCTGGAGGCGCTTCTTTGATTGCTTTACCTTGGTCATCAAACATAGCACGAACACGTGCCCAATTTGGACCTGAGACTAAAGCATCACCAACACGGAGAGTTCCACGTTGTACAATTAAGGTAGCAAGTGGTCCACGACCTACATCCACTTGCGACTCAATCACGATAGCAGACACATCTGCTTTTGGATTAGCCTTAAGTTCAAGCACGTCTGCTTGAAGTAGAATCATTTCAAGTAATTCATTGATACCTGTGCCCTTGATCGCTGAAACAGGAACCGTGATTGTTTCACCACCCCAGTCTTCAGGAGCGATTGAGCGCTGCTGCATCTGATTTTTTACCTGATCTAAATTTGCACCCTTCACGTCCATCTTGTTGACAGCAACAATGAGCGTTACTTTAGCATTTTTGATATGGTCTAATGCTTCATCTGTCTGAGGCATGAAACCGTCATCAGAAGCAACGACAAGAATAGCAATATCCGTTACCGAAGCACCACGAGCACGCATCTTAGTAAAGGCAGCGTGACCTGGAGTATCGAGGAACGTAATCTTGCGATTATTAAATTCGATTTGATAAGCACCAATGTGCTGGGTAATTCCACCCGCTTCACCAGCAGCAACGTCTGCTTTGCGAATTGCGTCTAAAAGTGACGTCTTACCATGGTCAACGTGACCTAAGATACAGACAACTGGTGGACGTGGTTCTAAATTCTTTGCCTCATCCTCTTGGACTGGCTTTTTCTTTGTTTCGCGGTCCTTCTGTGCTTGTTGCTGTGATGTAGCATCACCACGGTGCTTAACTTCGAGTAAGAAGCCGTGTTTTTCTGCAACCTTAGAAGCTACATTTTCATCTAAAGACTGTGTAATGGATGCGAAAATACCCATCTGCATCAGTTCCGAAATTAATTGGAACGGACGAAGCCCTAGAACTGTTGCGAAATCACGAACAATCACTGGAGGCTTGAAGTGAATCATCTTCACGTCACCCGAAACAGTAACGGTAGCAGCACCAACGGAAGCAGGAGCAGCTGGAGGTGTAAAAGTCTTAGGAGCAACCGAAGGGATCTTAGCAGTTGGTAAGGACGGTGGAGCCGAAATCGAAGCGTCTACAGGAGCTTTTGGTGTTTCAACGGGTTTAGGTAAAACCGTTGGAATAGCAATTTTTGCTGGCTGACTGACAGGCTCTGGAGCAGATACGGGTGCTTTAACCGGTGCCTTTGTTACTGGAATTACTGGAAGTGGTTTTGGCGAAGCAGCGCGTACTGGAGCTTCAACTACTGGAGGAAGCGGAGGAGCAGCTTTTACTGGTGGCACACTAAGAGGAGCCACAGGAGCTGGAGGTGCTTTAACTACTGAAGTAGTTGCAGGTACTTTTACAGCAGGAGCGTTAATTGGTGCTACTGGTGCTTTTTCTACAGCTGCTGCAGCTTTCTCTGCGGCCTTTGCTGCAGCAATAGCTTCCTTTTCGCGTACGATATCTTGAGCTGACTTAACAAAAGCACCAGCTGGCATACGAGGCTTCGAAATTGGAGCTTCTTCTACTGGCTTTGGTGGATTTTCTTTCGCCTCTTTCTCAGCTTTTTCTTTCGCCTTCTGAGCAAATTCTTTTTCTACCTCTTCTTCGTAAATCTTACTGACCGTGCTAGAAACTGACTTCGTATCAGCTGAGACATAGCCACGTTCTTTGAGCAATGCCAACATGTCCTTGCCCTCCATGTTGTGGCGCTTAGCTAGCTCGTGGATACGGATACTCATTTATATTTTAATCAGTGGTGTGTTTAAATTTACGTTTAAGAGAAATTACGGTGTTACACGTACAATAATTTCTTGTGCCTCTGTTTCTGTGAAACCGCCTCCGACTAAGTCTTCGGCAGCAACACCTTCGAATGCGGCAGGAGAATTAATTCCCATGTCGACAAGACGACCCGCAATAATCGGATCAAGTTCGAAAGCTTTAACAAGCAGTGAAACAGCGTTACCGCGTGGATCATCACCTGCTGCTTTAAATTCTTCGATGTCTAATCTCCAACCAAGTAAGCGGGATGTCAGACGAGCGTTCTGACCCTTACGGCCAATCGCTACTGCAAGATCATCCGTTGCTACTTTTAGCAAGATACGGTGATTTTTTTCATCGAGCGTAATATCACGAGGAACCGCAGGCTTTAATGCTTCGATGACCATTTCACGTGGATCAGCAAAGTACTTGATGATATCAATCTTTTCACCGGCTAATTCACGAACGATCGTTTTAACACGTGCACCACGAGATCCAACGCAAGCTCCTACTGGATCAACTTTTGGATCTGCACTCGTTACTGCAATCTTTGTGCGGTAACCTGGTTCACGAGCAAATGCTTCAATCTTTACTGTACCGTCTGCAATTTCAGTTACTTCTAACTCAAATAAACGGCGTACAAATTTTGGAGAAGCGCGGCTTAAAATAATTTCTGGTCCGCGTGGCGTACTTTCGATTTCTAACAGTAGCGTACGAATACGATCACCTGGTTGAAATTCTTCACCAGGCATCTGCTCTTTACCAGGCATGACCGCTTCAGCTTTACCTAAATCGATGTAGATATCATTGCGTTCACGGCGACGAACGGTGCCTGTTACAATGTTACCGATCTGATCTTTGAAATCATCATAGATACGATCTTTTTCAAACTGACGAAGACGTTGCATCACTGCTTGGCGAGCTGTTTGAGCAGCAATACGACCTAAGGAGGATGGATCGATTTCTTTTTCGATAATATCACCAATCACAGCACCTGGCTTAAGTGCTTGTGCTTTTTCAACATGGATTTCCATGCGAGGATTGCTGACTGAATCAACAACCTTAAGGATACACCATGCATGGAGTTGGCCGTTCTTAGGATTGATCTCAATCTTAAGCTCTTGGCCTGAACTTACACCCTTTTGGGCGGCAGTTTTGAGTGCATTCGTAATCGTGGCGATCATGTCGACACGTGGAATGCCCTTTTCTTTCTCCATATATTCGAGAACGGAAAGTATTTCGCTGCTCATGGGTGATGTGTTAAAAAAGTGGAAAAAAAAAGCGGGCCGAAGGGCCCACTTCTTAAATTAAGTGAGTTTGATTGAGTTGTATAAACTACCCAACGCGAGCAAGCCTTGTCAAGGCTAGCAGTACTTGTCGATGCGGGTTTAAATAACCCCTACTGAACAGTTCACCAAAAACTGATTAATTATTTAATAATTAATAACTTATATCACTTATGATCCCAGGGTAATTTAATCGCCAATTTCTTGTGTTTCCACACCTCAAAAATATCAAACATTTTGCCCGGATTTAGGATCAACTGAGGGTCTAATGCTTTCTTAATATTCCACATGGCTTGCACCTGAGCCTTGCGGTGTTGAATCCTTAAAAAGGGTGTTTTAGCGAGACCAATACCGTGTTCACCAGAGATAGCACCTCCGAGTTGTACAACCTTGTTCATCAATGAGTTAACAGCTTTTTCTGCTGCCTTACATTCAGCTTTTATAGCAGAATGGTACATGATGTTAACATGCAAGTTACCATCCCCTAGGTGCCCAAAGGTAGGGATAGATAATTTCGATGTCTTTCTGAGTTTATCAAGAAACAATATAAATGCGCCATACTGTCTCATAGGCACCACGATATCCTCATTTAGTTTTGCATCCCCAAGTTCGAACATCGCACCTGAACACTTACGTCTAACTTTCCATAATTCCTCAACTTCTTGTTCAGATTCAGCTACTCGGTATGCGAGGGCATGCTTTTTAGTCCAAGCCAAAACCCGGGACTTAAGCCCTTTGAGTTCCGCACCTGAGCCTGCAAATTCAAGAAGCACGACTGGTCTGCCTGATTGCCCCTTAAACACAGTCTTACCCGTTGCTCGCTCAGCACACATAACCGAGTAGCGATCCAAAAATTCACAAATGGAGGGCTGAAGACGTGAAGCAAATAAATCCTGCACTGCTTCAAAAGCACCTACTTCATTTTTATACGACAAGAGTAGGGTCCAAGTCGCTTCTGGTTTTGGTACGAGACGAAGCGTTGCTTCCGTAATAACACCTAGCATTCCCTCTGAACCTATCCACAAATCTCTTAAATTAAAACCAGCTGAATATTTGCGTGTTGGGGTTCCCCACTCGACATATTCCCCCGTCGGTAAAAACCCTTTCAGTGATAACACAAAGTCCCTCGTAACTCCGTATTTTCCTCCGCGCATTCCTCCTGCGTTACAGGCTATATTACCACCGATTGTGCAATATTCTTTAGAGGCAGGATCAGGCGGATAAAACCATCCCAAGGCTTCGGCTTGGCGGTGAATTTCAGCTACATTTGTACCCGGTCCAACCTTTGCTAATCCTACATCAGAATCGATTGAAATCGAATTCCACGAAAGCATATCTAAAACCCAACCACCACGCACCGGAGATGCGGACCCCGTAAGCGAAGTACCTCTACCACGAACAGTAAAAGGCACCCTGTATTTATTAGCTAATTTAAGAGCCTTACTAATATCCTCAGTCTTCTTTGGAGTGATGACCGCCTCTGGCTTAAATGCTAATTTACTGCCATCAAATGAAGCTGCGATCAGAGAATCCTCATCGGTTTTCACAAGCTTTTTACCTAAGAGTCTCGTTAGTGCACGCGTAGCAGCTAAGTGGCGTTTCATATATCCGAATAAAGTAAGCCAAAAATAGGCATAATTCCAACCTCTTTAGTCAACTTAACTTAGGTAATTTTATACCAGGATCGGCTTTTTGTTTTTTTTACAACCGCCAGAGGAACTATACTGTCCAGAAAACAGGTATAAATATACTTTTCAAAAGCACCTTAAAACAGTTGAATAAAACCTCCCATGACACGTGTTCTTCTCACCACCACTTCCTTTCAAGATACACCAGGAGTTCATCACGAACTTCTCCAAAAATCAGGCGTTGAAGTTGTACGCGAACGCGGACCACTCCCTGAATCAAAAATGTTAGAACTTGCTGGCCAATTCGACGCATTCCTTTGCGGCGATGACGCAATCACACGTGCGGTTATCGAAAAGTCACTTCCTCGCTTAAAAGTAATCAGCAAGTACGGAATCGGTTTAGATAAAATCGATGTTAAGTGTGCTACTGAATACAAAATTCCAGTTCTTTTTACTCCTGGCGTTAATCACACGACCGTAGCAGAACACACGTTCACGTTAATGCTCGCATCCGTACGTCACCTCATTGCTTCGGCTAATGCTGTTGCTAAAGGTGAATGGAAACGTCTCACCGGTCACGAAATCGCAGGTAAGACAATCGCTATCATCGGACTTGGTCGTATCGGTAAAGAAGTCGCAATTCGCGCTAAAGCTTTCGGTATGAACGTAGTTGGCTATGATATTTACTGGCCAGAAACCTTAACAACAGAACTCGGTGTTAAGCGTTATACAGATTTGAAAGAAATTTTCAAAATAGCAGACGTTATTTCTCTTCACACAAACCTCAGTGATGAAACCCGTCACATGATCAACAAAGACTCGCTCAAGCTCATGAAGAAAGAAGCGATCATTGTAAATTGTGCACGCGGTGAACTCGTTGAAACAGCAGCTATGGTGGAAGTACTTAAAGCCAACCCACTCTTTGCTTACTGCACTGACGTATTAGATGAAGAGCCACCTCAGAAGAATCACCCACTCTTAGGTTTAACAAATTGTATCATCACTCCACATATCGGTTCACGCACGTACGAATCCGTACAACGTCAAGCAACCTGTGCTGTAGAAAACCTAACATTATTCTTAGCAGGTAAAGCTCCTCACGCTCAAGCTAACCTCAAATAAGTCTAACTTTATCTTACCATGCCAGAATCCTTTAATGTAGTTCCAGAATCACTTCATAACAGCCTCATCGAAGCTGCCTACCGCAAACGTGGTTACTTAGCTGATGAAGCAGCTGAAGGTGCACGCTTCTGTGCACAAGCTTCCCGTCACGGAATCCGTACACACAATGGACTTAAAGCGCTCCACTTAGATCATCTTTTTGGTAGCGGTTCGAAAGGTTGTGTACCTGGTGCTGCAATTGAAGAAAAACCAACACGCTTCCCAGCGGTTAAAGTTTGGAATGCGAATAAAAAATTAGGCCAATCAACTGCTTACCGCGCTATGGACGCTGCGATGAAATTAGCAGACCAATACGGTGTTGGTACCGTTTCTGTAGACAATGCTTTCCACTATCTCTGGGGTGGTGGCTATGTGATGGAAGCAGCAAAAAAGGGTTACATCGCTTATACCAATTGTACAGCTGCACTCGCTGAGGTTGTACCTTTTGGCGGCAAGTTTCCTACACTAGGAACAAACCCTCATAGCTGGGGCTTCCCAACAACCGATGCTGTTGGTTTCCCAATCGTAATCGACTGGGCTACTTCGGTTATCGCAATGGGACGCGTTCAACAATTAAAGCGTGAAGGTAAACCACTCCCTCCAAATGCAGCCGTTGATAAAGACGGTAAACCAACAACCGATGCTAATGCAGCAGTTTCATTAGTACCGTTCGGTGCACACAAAGGATACGGCCTATCTCTTATTAATGAATTAGTAGGCGGTATGATTGGTGGATCACTTCCAACTCTTCGTAGTCGCTGGGCTGATGGTGATGAAAAGCACTCCTGTGCTTTCTTCTTCCAAATCATTCATCCAGACGCAATCAGCTCAGGCGCTTTTGCTAAAGGCCGTAACCAAAACCAGAATCTAAAAGCAGTCATTCAGGATATTCTAGGTCATGGCAATGAAAACGTCATGCTACCAGGACAACCTGAGGCTGAGTTCGGAAAGAAAACACAAGCAGCAGGTGGACTTCTATTCACCGATGCCGAAGTTGAAGCTTTCAACGAACTCGCCGTTGAGTGTGGTCAGAAGACCTGGGCTAAAGCTGACTTAAAGCAAGTTGTTGTTTAATTAGCACTATGCCTATCGGCCTCTTGCAAATCATCATCCTTGGGTTGGTGCAAGGCGCAGCCGAGCTACTACCTGTTTCTAGCTCAGCGCACGTTATTGTCGCTGAGAAACTCATGGGGATAAACCCCTCAAGCCCTGAAGCAACCTTCTTGCTCGTGATGCTTCATACAGGAACCATGTTCGCTGTACTGCTTTATTTCTGGAAAGCATGGATTAAGAGTTATTTCCAAAGTACAGGTCAAATCGTTCGAACAATAATCCATGCAGGTTTAGCTACCGCTCTGACAGGGATTATTGGATTAGGCTTAATGAAATTAATTGAGAAATTATTTCTTAAAAACACAGGGTCTGGCCAAATAGAAGAACTCTTTGGTCAACTGCCGTTAGTTGGTACTGCCCTAGCCGCTGCGGGTATTTTTATTTTCATTGCTGCCTATTTCTCAAAGGAATCAAAAGAAACCCAAGACGTAACTATGCCAAGCGCTTTGGCGATGGGACTAGTTCAAGGCCTTAGCCTTCCGTTTCGCGGATTTTCACGGTCTGGTGGTACGATATCGATTGGACTGATACTAGGCAGTGGCCGCCAAGCATCTGAAGCATTTAGTTTTCTCTTAGCTTTCGTTTTAACGCCAGCAGTGCTTGGACGTGAATTTTTAAGATTATTAAAACTTAAGTCTCAACTACCTGCCTCGGTGCATCTCTCCCAAATGATCTCGCCAGGTCTTATTGGCATGGTCGCTAGTTTCATAGCTGGCTTATTTGCCCTTAAACTTTTGTCGCGTTTCTTAACTGAAGGACGTTGGAGCTTTTTTGGTTTCTACTGTCTTGCAGCTTCAGCGGTAGTTTTCATTCTTGCTGGAATCGGATTATAATACTTTTCACCCATGAGCCTAAAAATAAAACCTGCTAACACTTGCACTTTTGACGAGATCTCTCTCGGCGAAATCATGCTCCGCCTAGATCCAGGCGAGGGCCGAATCCGCACTGCGCGTGAATTCAAAGTCTGGGAAGGCGGCGGCGAATATAATGTCGCTCGCGGTCTAAGAAAATGTTTCGGCTTACGCACATCCGTGTGTACCGCATTCGTTGAAAACGATGTAGGTCGTTTAGTTGAAGACTTCATCATGCAAGGTGGAGTAAATACAGACTTCATCAAATGGCGTGCAGACGATGGCATTGGCCGCTCCGTACGTAATGGACTTAACTTCACAGAGCGTGGCTTTGGTATCCGCGGTGCTGTAGGTATTCCTGACCGTGGCAACACAGCAGCAAGCCAATTAAAGCCAGGTGATTTCGATTGGGACTATATCTTTGGTAAACTTGGCGTACGCTGGTTACATACTGGTGGTATCTTTGCAGCGCTTTCTGAATCTACAGCAGCGATTACTATTGAAGCTGTTAAAGCAGCTCAAAAACACGGTACTATCGTAAGCTACGACCTAAACTATCGTCCTTCCTTATGGAAGAGTATCGGTGGTCTAAAGAAAGCTCAGGAAGTAAACCGCGAGATCGCTCGTTACGTCGATGTCATGATCGGTAACGAAGAAGATTTCACCGCTTCTCTTGGATTTGAAGTTGAAGGTGCCGATGCAAACTTAAGCCACATCGAAACCGAAGCTTTCAAGAAGATGATCACTAAGGCAGTAAGTGAATTCCCTAATTTCAAAGTAGCTGCAACAACCTTACGTAAGGTAATCACAGCCACAGTAAATGACTGGAGCGCTATCTGCTACTACAACGGTAAATTCCATGAAAGCCGTCAGTACAAAGAGCTAGAAATTCTCGACCGCGTTGGCGGCGGTGACAGTTTTGCTTCAGGCCTCATCTATGGATTCTTATCAACAGGTGATGCTCAAAAAGCAGTTGAATACGGTGCAGCTCACGGTGCTCTAGCGATGACAACTCCAGGTGACACTTCTATGGTCAACCAAAAGGAAGTTGAAAAAGTCATGGGCGGTGGCAGTGCTCGCGTCGTACGTTAAACTAAAACGTAATTTTTTCTTTCAAGGCTTGGAGGCACTTAGCTTCCAAGCCTTTTTTATGCCTAGTCTTTAGCCAGTTTCATACAGGCTGAAATATCTAATTTTCCAGATCCTAGCCGTGGTATCTTCTCAACCCGTATAATTCGCCTTGGATAGGCGAGATGGGTTAAATCTGTTTTCGATAGTGCTAGTCGCACTTCATCAAGATTCAAGAAAAGTGTCGTAACCAAGACCAACTGCTCACCACGAGCAGAATCCGGCACTCCAACAACGACAAGTACAGTCTCTTCACTCTCAGTAAGGCCTAGACTGTGCATAATACACTGCTCAACCAATCCATGCGGAACCATTTCTGCACCTACTTTAGAGAAACGAGATAATCTTCCCGATATCGTTAAAAATCCATCTTGATCTAAAACTCCCAAATCTCCGGTGTGAAACCATCCATCTACAATCGTCTGCTTCGTCTTATTTGGATCACTTAAATATCCTTCAAAGACATTTGAGCCTTTTAGCCAAATAAGTCCCTGCGAACCTGTAGGTACCTCTTGAAGTGTGTTTGGATCAACTAAACGAATAGTCATTCCAGGCATTAAGCGGCCTACACTACCCGATTTTTTTCCTGCTTGAAAACTGCCTGTACGAGTTACGCTCGGCGGATTAGGCTGATTAACACTCGTTACCGGTGAAGTCTCTGTTAGTCCATAACCCTCTAATATATCTAAATGAAATTGTTTTAAAAATTGCTCTTTTAAATCAAGAGGTAGCTTCTCCGAACCTGATACAATTAATTCAAGCGATTTCAATTCTCCTGGATGTGCTTTTTTAAGAATAGGACGTAAAAAAGTAGGAGCTGCCACAAGTACGGTAATATTTTCTTCATGTACCGAATCAATCATACGACGTGTATCCAAAGGACTTGGTACCGTAACTAATCCACAGCCTCTTAGGAGTGGGTACCATAAGGTTACGTTTAATCCAAAACTATGAAACAGAGGCAAACAACCAAGTATCGTACGTGATTCGGGAAGTATAGATAGCGATGATATCTGCTCTGCATTTGCTAAGACATTTCTATGGGAGAGAATTACACCTTTTGGCTCACCGGAACTCCCGCTTGTTAATAGAAGTATCGCTTCTTTTCTATCACCGCTTGATTCTAAGTCTAATAATCTAGCAATCAGCCTTGAGGGTAAAATACATGCAGCGATCACCCAGAGTGCGATTTTCTTTTTCGCATCTGATTTCAACAGAAATGATTTTAGATCCAGGGTTTTTTCAGGCCATGGAAAATCAGGTAGCTTCTGCTTCATTATCTCAGCCGAGATAACCGTTTTTACACCGCTTAGCTCCAGAGCTATTTGATTAGAACTGTTACTCGCCGTGAAATTCAAATTCACTGGCACCTTACCCGCCCAAACAATAGCGATGTTCGCTACCATGGCACCAAGTCCAGGAGGTAGAACTACTCCAACTCGATTTTCGGGTATCTGATTTTTAATCCACCGAGACAACACTGCAGAAGCTCCCAAAACGGTCGCTGAAGAAACTGCACGTCTTTCAGCGGTACGATCAATGATGACTGTTTTACGTGGACTGCTCGCTAAAGATAGAGCGACTTCATAGCCAATATTTCCTTCTAAAGATGGTCTCTTTTCGAATGCTTCACATCCTAAATCAAGAAGTTTTGATCTTAGTTTTTCAGTCGATAATTCCTGAAATGCGATAGGTTCTCCAAAAACGACATGAACCGTTGGTCTAGACCAGCGTGGTTTTTTAAAAAGATAACAACTATTAGAAAAAGAAAAGAGAGAACCCCATATTCCGTCATGCACAACTGGTACAACAGGACATCCCGATTTATGCGCAAGCACCTCTACCCCGCGCTCCAACTTCATAAGTTGTCCTGTACGTGAAATACCACCTTCAGGAAAAATACAAACACACTCCCCACGTTTTAATGCCTCGAGCGCCAATTTTATGCCACGTGCAGATTTCGTCGGTGAAATCAAAATAACACCAGCATATTTAAAGACTGTGTTAAAAAAGGATGACTCCGTTGCCGCAGCAAATCCCATGAACCGTATAGGTCTTAAGGTGGCTATTTGCAGCAGTATGGGATCAACATACGACAAATGATTAGCGACTAAAATAACGCCTCCCTTTTTAGGGACATTATCGTTACGCAAAACCCTCACTTTATATCGTATCAGTGCTATCAGTCCTATCGTGATCTCAAATGGCCATGGCAAAAAAGACCTCCGGCCTAGCTTATAAAAGATCGGGGATGTATTAAGACGTTTAAAGAAAGCAACTAAACGCACGCACGAAACGCTACTCTCCTGTGCTGTGGTGGCAAGTTTTGAAGCACACCTTAATTTCCTAAAATCCTACCTAATAATTCGTCAGCTCCGCTTCTTTCCATAGCAATTTTCTCTAGTTTTGCTTGGAAATCACTTACATCAGGGTGTGCTATCGTTCCCATTATTTGAACAGGAAGCGTGCAAGGAAAGTAGCCAAGATCATCTGGCTTTTTACTATTTAACAAACCTGCTACTTTCAGTGCTTCAGCTAAATGTCCGCGTGCTCTTAGCCTAAAGTCCATAGCTAAAGGCTGATTGATGAGAGATATACCCTCCAATTCTGAAATTCGACCTATGCCGCCAATACGCACCTCTGGAGCAATCAATGTAAAATCTTTCAATTCCGTGTCTAGTGTATCATCACGAGATATTGTAACACTTAACTGATCATAGCGAAGTGGTGACAGTGTCTTCGTAAATGTAGTTAGTGCAGCTACCGTATTGGTTAAATCTGCCGGTAATTTTTTGCCAATTAAAGCAACCGACACACTATTAACATAGGAAAGCGTCTTATCTAGTTTCCCTACCTTCTCTAGCTTAGGCATGAATCGAGTGTTAAGCATTCCAAAAGACCCACCTTTACTCGTGAGTGTGCATTCACCATGAAGACGCTGTGTAAGTTCATCCAAAGAAGCTCCACGACCTACAACATGTGCCTCAAGATCAAATTTACCCTCTATACTTGGTTTAGCTAACTCATCATTACTGTTTAGAATCGAACCAATATTCCAATCTCGTGTTTTAATATCAGCAATCAAACTGTAAGGCCTTAAACTCTTCTGCTCGAAATCAATTTTAGCATCTAATTGGATATCGCCTGACTTAGCATAACCAACAAGCACATGTTTCAGACTAAGCTGCTGCGAACCACAATCAATAATCCCAGATATACGCCCTGGTGGGTTTCCAGCGATTGCAACTTCTTTTAAATTAAAATCCAAAACTGCATTTACCCCAAACCAAAATGGCTGCTTTGGGGGCTGGATTATCGGTATAAGCTTTGGTCCAGTTTCGTCAGTCTTTTTAAAAACAAGTCCTTTAAATAATCCAAAAATAACTGGATTAACACGATCTGATGTAAGTTGTGCTTTAAAATGAAATACGTCGTCACGATAATTTCCTTCACCCACAAAAAGCAATTCAGTGCGATCCTTTGGCTCTACAAAAAAGACCGGTGCTGTGAAGGCGATCTCACCATCCCTAGATTCATTTAATGTTAATTCACACTGAATATCAGGCAGAGAAATAACCCTATTTGGTAACTCTAAATGATCTGCCGTAAATCTAAGTATACTTATCTTCTCCTGACCCAAACTAGCAGTCAGATCGGCTATTACATGCCCGTGAGGTTCATCCTCTTTTGAAATATGCGGTATAAGCCCATGCGCATATGAAAAATCCAACCATGATTGAATGCTAGAATCAATATGAGCAGCTACTTTAAGCGGTTGCTCGGCACCAGCTAGACGGCCCCATTTAACAGCAAAAGAAATACCTGATTTTGTGTTTATTAATCTACCATCAGATAAGTCTAATTGCCAACCCTGCGGCGTATAAATCGCCTGCATAGGACTACTAAGATCTACATTGTTTAAAATAAATTGGTTATGATGTAATATTGTAATAGAATAACCACGCAGTGCATCAACCGATTTAAAAGCAAGCCCACCTTTACCGGCAACAAGCTCACACCTTCCTTGTAATTCACCTGACTTTACTTCGTAGCTACCCATCCACGACTTTAGCCAATTAAGCGGCATGGCATTTAAATTTACTCCAATAAGTGATTTAGAAGCATCCGCCACCTGCAATTCACCTGTTTTACTATTGAAGGCGAATGCCTGAAGGCTGGTTAACTCTAGCACAGGCTTTGATTTACTCACGTGTACATCCAAATTATTAACACGCAGCGTCGCATGAGACCTGAGTAAATCAAATTGAGATACCACATGAACTTCTCCCACGGAACTTAGCACAGGATAGATATATCCTATATGATTAATATCTCCCTCTATGGAACCACTTACTTGCGTACTGGTAAGTGCGGCATCCGTTGTGAAGGATCCTTGACCAGATAAATTAAACACTGGAATAAGTCTTCCCAAAATAAATGGCTCAATATCGGCATCTGATGCATTCACATTCCACGTACCATTTAATTGGCTCGTTGAACGTGAAAAAACTGAATTTATATTCAAAAGCTGTTTAGATTTCTGATTTAACGTGAACGCATATGTTTCAGCATTTTGCATTTCAGTAGCTGAAAAAATAGCCTGTAACGATACGCCTAATGGAATCTTTATTCCACGAGCAGCAGCATCCACACGAATACTTACAGATGAAAATGAGTGCGATGTATTCATACTCGCATCTAAAACACCATTGATACTAACTGCATCTAAAGGCACTTCTGCTGTTCCAGTAGAGTCAGAGATAAAGGAAAACGCGAAATGAGCTTCTTTACCCACCTGCATCTTTCCTCCTGTTAAATTTACATGGACGCGAATTACTTCACTTGATTTAGGAGCCGGAGGTAACAACACATCTCCCTGTAAATGTATGTCGTCAATCGAAAGTCCCAAAGGCAACGATAGCTCTGAAATAATTCCTTGAAAACTAAGTGCTAAAGCGGATTTAGCTAACCCAACTGAATCGCGTTTCGCATTTCCAAAATCTTTAGATGTCCATTGACTTAAATCAAGGGTCCAGTCAGTTGCTTCAATTCGGCTAAAGTTTAAATTATGCTTCAGTAAAGCCGTAGCTACAGGTAACTTCAAATGCACTTCTGGTAGTACCAAAACGGAATTGGCACGCTTAAGAACCAAATTCTTAATTTCAACTTCATTTAAGCCAGCACTTAGTGATCCTATACTACCCTCTAAAGTGTGAATATTAGATAAAGCACAATTCACATACCACGTTTGCACGGGTGGATAAAAACCAGCGGCAAACGCTACAATAACAAGGCCAGCGATAACACTTAATGGTACGCGGGCCTTCATAGAAATCAGATCAAAGTTAAGTTAATTTTTAACTGCGATATTTGTAGCTCCAATTGCTTTATGCATAGCTGCCAAAGCAATGCTGTAGGCATAGTGTGCTTGCAGTTGATTCATCCGAGCACTCGTAAGTTCTACTTGGCTTGTAAGCACATCTAATTGCGTAGCACTTCCTGCATGATACCTAACCTGAGCTAATCGAAGTGCCTCTTCCGCTAACTCAACTGTCTTTTTAGATGCACTAACAAGTTCATTAGCTTCTTCTAATGAGCTCAAAGCCTGTCGCACTTCAACATCAATAGCGAGTTGTTGTGCTTGTAGACCAATACGTGATTGAGCTTCTTGCGACTTCGCTTGACGTACTTTACCTGCTGTTGCTCGGCCATCAAATATTGACCAAGAGGACTGCAAACCAAGAAGCCAGCCATTTGCTGATACATTACCCCCATGGGTTAAACCCATACCAACCCATTCATAAGTACCAACTGCAGATACACTAGGATAATACGTTGATTTAGCCTGAATCACAGCTTGTTCACCCGATAAAGTGCGTACCTGTAAACTCAGCAGCTCCGGACGATGTTCATGCGCACTACTTAAAGCAGATTCAAGCGTGTAATTCTCTGGTGTGTAATCAAGGGTACCCTTTACTTGAGCGAATTCAACATTTGTACCTGAAGGTCCCGCTGGAGCTCCCAGTACTTGTCTTAATTGCTCAAGCGCAACGCGGTAATCATTTCGAGCCGTAATTAAAGCAGGCTGCTGATTAGCAAGAGCAACTTGAGCACGTAATTCTTCAAAGTTTGAAATGCTACCAGTTTTAAATTGGTTTTTTGCATCCTCAAGTTGACGCGTATAAAGCGCTATATTCTCTTCCTGAACTATCGTTTTCTCCCGTGCCAATAGTACATTATAATAAGCAGAATGTACTTGGAACAAAACTTGATTAACTACCGACTCTAAATCATAGGCTGCAGCTTGTCTTAAAAATTTTGCAGACTTGATCGAAGCTTTAACTCCACCACCAGCAAATAAAACTTGTGAGGCCTGAACTTGAATCGCGTATTGGTTGTTTTCTGAAGGATACGTGGTTGATATCGATGCACTGTTCTTTGTGTATCCTCCATTTACAGCAAGATTAGGTATAGAGCGGGAACTAACCTGAACAACTACACCCTCTTGTTGTTTAATTTGTTCACGAGCCTGTAGGATCGAGTAATTATGATCTAAGGCATAATTGATGGCACTACCAAGATCCAGTGAAGCAGGTAGCTCAGAAGCTTGCACACGAAATTGGCTAGATAGTGCTAGTATAACAACAAGAGCGGTAAACTTTAATGAAGTAATGTGTTTCATATGAAATCAAACGCTAACGTACTTTAATTCTGAAGCAGTTTCGGAAGGCTTATTTTTATAATCTTTAGCGATTAACATATAGACAGATGGTACTACAAATAGCGTAAAGACTGTTCCAATCGACATACCACCAACGAGAGTTAATCCAATCGAGTTACGAGCTGCAGCCCCTGCACCACTGACTAAAGTTAGTGGGAAGTGACCAGCTACTGTAGCAACAGAAGTCATCAATACTGGACGAAGACGTGTAAGGGATGCTTCACGAATCGCATCTAGCTTAGATTTACCTTCAAGTTGCAGTTTATTAGCGAACTCAACGATCAGAATTCCGTTTTTAGCAATAAGACCTATGAGTGTTACTAATCCTACTTTCGAATATATGTTTAATGTTGTTGTCCAGCCATCCGTGAAGAACGGAAGATTTGGATTTGGCATTTTCTCAAACATAAACACTGCAGCACCGAAAACAGCGAGAGGTACTGATCCGAAAATAATAACGAATGGATCACGGAACGAATTAAACTGAGCTGCTAGCACTAAAAAGATTAGCACGATAGCAAGACCCATCATCAAGTAGAACTCTTGATCGCCACCGCCCTTACGCAATTGGCGTGATTCACCCATATAATCGAGTGAATACCCTTTAGGTAAGACTTTAGCAGCATCATCTTCTATAAACTTTAGTGCCTGATCCAATGAACGTCCTGGAATACCAGTAATCGTAACAGCATTTAACTGTTGAAAACGATTAAGGGAGCGAGCGACTGTCTTATATTCAATATGTGCAACCGTATTAAGCGGAATCAGTTTTTGATTAGGACCAGAAATGAAAATATTATCTAGCTGATCAGCATTTAAACGATCCGTACGTTTAACTTGCGGAATTACTTTATAGCTACGTCCACCAATATCAAAGAAGTTTACGTAGTTGCCACCCATAGCTGCTGAAAGATCAACACCAACAGAAGTTAAATTTAGACCTAAACTAGCAACTTTATTGCGATCTATAACTGCCTGTGCTTGTGGTTGATCAATTTTAATATCCACAAGTGGAGGAAAATAAAACATTCCACTCGCTGCTGCATCATCAGCAATTTTTTGGGCTAACGGTAATAATTCATCATAGTCGTGGGTTGAAGACACAACTACTTCAAACGGGAAGAAGTCACCACCTGGTATCGCTGGTGGCATACCTGCACGCATTTGCACACCAGGTATATTTTGCAACTTTTGCTGCAGACTTGCATTAATTTGAAATGCTGTGCGCTTACGCTGATCCCAAGGAACCATTACTGCGCCAGCAATGCCACCTGATGGTTGTATAATCTGGAAACTGAATTGTGTTTCAGGCTCCGAGAAAAACTGTGTATTTATTTCATTTTCAAACGGCAGTACTTGATCAATCGATGCATTAGCTGGTGCAATTGGAATACCAAACACAACACCTTGATCTTCTGTCGGAGCTAGTTCCTTAGGAGTAAACGGACCAGCTATCATTAATACTCCCAAAAGCGTAATCACGATCCAAGCCGTGTAGACATAGGGTCTATTACGTAGGGTTAAATCTAGAAGTTTACCGTAGTTAACACGAATACGATCAAATGTACGTGCAATCACAGCTGCAAACCCATGACTTTCTTCATCTGAACGCAGAAGATTTGCTGCCATCATCGGCGATAAGGTTAACGCGACAATACCTGAAATAGTCACAGCACCAGCAAGTGTGAATGCAAACTCTCTAAACAAGGAACCGGTGATTCCACCTTGTAAACCAATCGGTGCATATACAGCAGCTAGTGTAATCGTCATTGCGATAATCGGACCGACTAATTCACGAGCACCAGCTATAGCTGCATCAAAAGGAGTCATCCCATCACGTAAATGTCGCTCCACGTTTTCTACGACTACGATAGCATCATCCACCACAAGTCCCACAGATAAGACGATAGCAAGTAACGTTAATAAGTTAATTGTGAAGCCGCACAACTGCATTAAAAACAGTCCACCAATGAGTGAAATAGGTATGGCTACAACAGGAACAAGAACAGATCGTGCTGAACCTAAAAACAAAAAGATAACAACGATAACAATAAGTAGTGTATCGAGTAATGTATGAATTACTTCATGTATCGCTGTATTAATATACTCAGTTGCATCGTAAGCTACTTTAGCATGCATGCCTGAAGGCAAATCAGCTTGAATCGATTTCATTTCCTCTCTTACACGCTTGATCACATCAAGTGAATTAGCATTAGGCAGAGGGAACATGCCCATGAATACAGCGGTTTTTCCTGAGAAATGAACCACGGTATCATAGTCTTCAGCTCCCAATTCGACATCAGCAACATCTCTTAAGCGAACGATCGAACCTTTTGATTGCGTAACAACTAAATCCTTAAACTCTTCAACCGACTTTAAGTCCGTATCTGCAGTTAGATTTACCTGTATGTAAGCGCCTTTTGTACGACCCAAAGCTGTTAAGTGATTATTATTAGCTAACGCATGTGTAACTTGGGAAGGACTAACATTAAAAGCAGCCATGCGATCAGCTTTTAACCACACACGCATTGCAAAAATACGAGCGCCTAAAATATCTGCACGTTGAACACCTTCTAGTGCTGATAGACGAGGCTGTACAGAACGAACAAGATACTCGGTAATTTCGTTTTGCTTTAATACATCTGAGGTAAAACTTAAGTAAGCGGACGCAAACTGACTATCAGCTGATTGAATCTCTAGTGTCGGTATTTGAGCCTCAGTTGGAAGCTGGCTGCGAACGCTATCTACTTTGGAACCAATTTCAGCGAGCGCTTTATTACCATCATAGTTAAGCTTTAAACGAACTGTGATAATGGAGGCACCCTGTAAACTTTGTGACTGAATATAGTCAATTCCATCAGCAGCAGCAATCGCACGCTCGAGAGGAGTGGTAACGAATCCACGAACGAGATCGGGACTCGCACCGATATACACAGTAGTGACAACGATCGAAGAATTTTCACTCTTCGGATATTGACGCACATTCAGTGAGCTAAGTGCTTGTAGACCCGCAATGATAATAACCAAGCTTACGACAAGCGAAAGCACAGGTCTGCGGATAAATAAATCAGTAAATTTCATAGTGAATAAGAGTGTTCACAAAAACTTTAGCACTCAGGAATCAGTTGGCTTAGGAGCCAACTCAAACTTTGGTGATAAAGCATTATTAACATTAACTTGAGCTCCAGGACGTAACTTAAAGGCACCGGTTGAAACAACTTCATCTCCTTTATTCACACCTGAAATAACTTCAACGTAATCGCCCTGAGTAACGCCTAAACGCACTAGTTGTTGACGAACCGTTTTCCCTTCAGGTTTAGTTTCTACTATATAAACGGAATTGCCATAGGGTGCATAAAGTACTGATGACGTAGGAATGAAAACCACGGTACGTTTTCTTGTTAAAATAACTTTAGCATCCACAAACATACCTGGTCTTAGTTTTTCATCAGGGTTTGAGAACGTAGCTTCTACCCTTACATTGCGTGTTGTTGAATCAACATCTGGATTTATCGCAGTAATTTTACCTTCGAGTGTCGCATTGTTAATTGCATCAGAAGTGATTTGGACAGTAACTCCATTAGCAATTGACGAGACATCTTGCTGAGGTAAATAAAAATCTACGTAAATAGGGTCTAATGATTGTAGAGAAACGATAGCATCACCTGCACGTAGCGTTTGGCCAACATTAACAAGTCTAACTCCTAATTTACCACTGAAAGGTGCTCGTATTGTTTTTTTAGCAATCGTGGACTTAATCGTATCAACCTGGGCTTGAGCTTGTTTGTAAGAAGCTGAGTCTAAATCAAACTGAGCTTTTGAGACCGTGTGATTTGCATATAATTCATTCGAGCGCTCATAGGTAAGACGTGCTAACTCCTTCGTTGCTTCTGCTGCTCTTAGTTGAGCACTCTCCGTTGAAATATCCATTTGAAGAAGCAAATCTCCCTTTGAAACTGCGCTTCCTGGTGTAAAAGCAATAGATTCAACATTACCATCCAGTTGTGCGGAAACAGTTACTCCTTGTACGGCTGTTACATTGCCAACAGTAGATAAAACAGGAGCCCATTGTCCTTCACTCGCAACAGCAGTTGTGACCGCCTCAGCAGGAGGAACCATTGATTTTCCCTGTGCAATAAGCGCCTTGATCTGAAGCGCTTTAATTCCAGCGATTATTGCAATTAAGATAACAATACCTGCTAAGGTAAGTACTATTTTTTTCTTCATATGAATTAAGTTTTTTTAAAATTAAGAGGTTATGTGCGAGTCACCTAGTTCCGCATTTTGATTTTTATTCTGATCTACAGCTCTAATCACTTTGCCAAGTAAAGTTACGAGTATTTTACGTTCTGAATCCGTTAAATGACGCATCAGTGACGACATGGTCTGTAAGTGCCCAGGTACAATATCTTTGAGTACACTTTCCCCTTTCGTGGTAATTCTAACAGATACCATACGATGATCTTTTGGATCTGGTTCACGCGTAACAAGTCCGTCTTTTTCAAGCGTATCAATCAAACCAGTCATGGTTGCTCTAGTGACACCTGAGACCTCAGCTAACTCAGCGGGAGTTCTAGCAACCGGAACCTGCTTGTATTTATCCATTAAGAGCATGAGTACAAAAAAGCGACCTTGCGTAAGATTATGCTTAGCAAAATACGCTTCCACTTCATGCGTCATATCATTGCCAGTCCTCAGTAAATGCAGGAAAGCCTCACAAGCCGTAGGATCTAATTCAGGATAAAGCTGCGCAGCCTCGAGCAAGCACTCGTAGCGTGGCAGATTCTTTTTCATGAGATAGGTCATAGTAACGTGTAGAGTTGAATATAGTTAGGCACCTAATTAGCTTTCGCAAGTGACTTTTGCTTATTTTTTATAAGTACATGTATGTCAATTATTTAAATAGGCCAAGTTCTTATCATAAACCGATAAAAAAGCCTCTAATCTTCAGTGAGATTAGAGGCTTAGAAATGAATTAACGTATGTGGATTATAAACTCGAAGCTGCCTTAACAACGGCCTCTACAGTAATACCAAGCTCTTTATATACAGTCGGTGCTGGTGCACTAATACCGAAGCGGTTAATTCCCACTACCGCACCATCAAGACCTACATATTTTCTCCAAAGGTCTGTTACGCCAGCTTCAACAGCAACACGTTTACGGCAGCTTGGAGGAATGATGCTATCACGATATTCTTGTGACTGCTTATCAAAACGTTCGAACGATGGCATTGAAACAACGCGTGTTCCTGCACCTAATTTTTTAGCTGCTTCAATCGCGAGTGAAACTTCACTGCCTGCAGATAAGATAATATGAGTTAATGGTGCTGTTTCTTGAACCGCAACATAACCACCCTTTAAAACACCTGCTCTACGAATATGATTTGGAATTTCGTTTAGATTTGGAACGGCTTGGCGTGTTAAAGCGATAAGTGTTGGGCCATCGGTATTTTCTAAGGCTGCTGCGAAAGCCCCGGTTGTTTCTTCTAAATCAGCTGGACGAATAACATCTAAGCCAGGAATTAAACGTAACCCAGAAACTGTTTCGATAGGTTGGTGCGTAGGACCGTCTTCACCTACCCCGATTGAATCGTGAGTATAAATATAAATGACCGGTAGTTTCGAAAGTGCTGCAATACGCATCGAAGGACGCGAGTAATCAGCAAACACTAAGAAAGTTGCGCATGACGTACGGAAAATTCCGTCATAAGCGATACCATTGTTAATAGCTGCCATCGCATGTTCACGGATTCCGTAACGAAGATTACGTCCACCACGATTGGATGGATCAAAATCTTTATCGTCTGCGATATAATTGTAAGTTGAGCCGTGAAGATCAGCACTACCTGAAATTAACAGAGGCAATTGTTTTGCCAATGGCTGCAATACATCGCGACCTGCTGCGCGTGTTCCAGATAATTTAGCATCTGCTGGGAACATTGGCACATTTGCCATGAGGTGAGCTGCACTAGGACGTACAGAAGCAGAATCGAGTAAAGCCGCCTTATCTGGATTTGCTGCACGCCATGCTTTGTAGGACTTTTCCCATTTCTTATACTGACGAACAAGACGCTTTTTGTGTGATGCAAAATACTCACGTACATCATCACTTACATAGAAGTGTGAATCTTTTGGTAATCCAAGACTTGCACGTGCTGTTTCTGCAAATTTTGCGCCACCTTCGCCGTGACCTTTTGCTGTACCTTGTACTTCAGCGATACCTTTACCAATGATTGTTTTCGCAATAATTAATTGAGGCTTACCTGAGGTTGATTTCTTTGCTTTCTTAAATGCTTTCGCAAAAGCAACCATGTCATGACCATCAACGGTCTGAACATCCCAACCAATTGACTTAAAGCGTAGTGCTGCATTCTCACTTTGTGTCTTTGATGCCATTGCATCCAGAGTCACATCGTTTGAATCATAAATTAAAATTAAGTTATCTAATTTTTGGTGACCTGCAAAAGCGACTGCTTCCATAGCGACACCTTCTTGCATACACCCATCACCAGCGAGTGCTACTACGTGATAATCAAATAACGTGTACTCAGCTGTATTAAAGCGAGCTGCTGCCATTTGTCCTGCTACTGCCATACCAACAGCATTACCTACGCCTTGACCTAAAGGACCTGTCGTTGCTTCTACTCCAGGTGTTTCATGAAATTCTGGATGTCCTGGTGTGATGCTGTGAAGTTGACGGAATTTTTTTACTTCCTCTAAGGAAACGGCATAGCCACTTAGGTGTAACCATGCATAAATAAACATACTGCCATGACCTGCAGAAAGAATGAAACGGTCACGATTCAACCAACGTGGTTGATCAGGATTATAACTAAGCGAATCACCAAAAAGAACAGCTCCCATATCAGCACATCCCAAGGGAAGACCGAGGTGACCTGAACTGCAGGCATGAATTGCATCAATGGCAAGGCCGCGGGCTTGGTTAGCTGCGTTACTAAGGATAATGGTTTGAAGTGGCATAGTTATGTCGAAATTCGAATTGATCGTATAAAAGCTTTTTTAATAGGGAAAGCTCAAATCAATAAACCCACATTATATGGTAAAGTAATTTAGTTAATTCTAGAAGCTACTGGCGTTTTTAGCCCATAAAAAAACTCTGAACCTTAACGGTTCAGAGTTTCCTAAATGTAATTCTTTAAAAAGAATATTATGAAGCGCTAGCAGCTGCAGCAGCAGGAGCTTCAACACCGTCTGTGCGGCGTTCTTTTTCGCGAATCGCAACAGCAGCTTTACCAGTACGACCACGTAGATAGTACAAGCGAGCTTTCATTGGCTCTGATTCACGTTCGATTTCAATCTTCTCAACATTAGGTGAGTTGACTGGGAAAACACGCTCAACACCTTCTCCGTAGCTGATACGGCGAACGGTGAATGTTTCATGGATACCGTGACCCTTACGGGCAATAACGATACCAGAGAAAATCTGTGTACGCTCTTTGTCGCCTTCACGTACCTTTGTGTGTACGCGAACGCCATCACCTACCTTGAAAGAAGGTAGATCTTTTTTCACCTGTTCTGCGGTGATGAGATTGATTATCGGGTTCATAGCTATGACTTTATGTTAGTAAATCTGGTCTGACTGAGCGGGTTTTCTCCAACGCACGTTGGTTCCGCCATTTCTCTATTTCGGTGTGGTTACCGGAGAGAAGAACTTCGGGTACTGACATACCACGAAACTCAGCGGGACGCGTGTATTGAGGAAAGTCGAGCAACTTGCCATTGAAGGATTCGTGCGTCAATGACTTTTCCTCACCTAATACACCAGGAATGAACCGACTCAGGCAATCAATGGTTACGGCAGCTGCTAAAGTACCATTGGTCAGGACATAATCACCTATGCTAATCTCCTGATCTATAACTGAATCCCTAATTCTTTGGTCAATTCCTTCATAATGACCGCTCAAAAAAATAATATGGCTACAATGCGATAGCCCTTCTGCTATTTTTGGCGTTAAAGGGGTGCCATCTGGCGTTAAATAGATCCTTTTACAGCCAGGTGTCTGTAATTCCTCTATAGCAGCGATGACCGGCTCAGGCTTTAAAACCATGCCTGCACCACCTCCAAAGGGACTATCATCAGCCTTTTTATGCTTATCTAGGCACCAGCGCCTTAAGTCATGTACTTTAACCTCTAACAGCCCAGCAGCTATACCCCGGCCAAGGATGCTTTCAGTTAAGAAACCATCTAACATCTTGGGGAAGAGGGTGATAACATCGATTCTGAGCATAAAAAATAAAACCTCGGAAGGTTAGTCCGAGGTTTGAAAAGATACTTATAAGTCGGGTTTGAAACCCTGCTCAAGGCGGCTATTATGCCGTAACTCCTTATTTAGCAGCAGCTTCTGAACGGCGAGCTTTCTTGATGAGACCAACTGCAGTTTCGGTTGGTTTCGCGCCTTTGGAGATCCAATAATCTACGCGGTCTAATTTAAGCTTAATCTGGCTAGATTTAGCGCGTGGATCATAGGTACCGATAACTTCGGTTGGATCGCCATCACGGCGTGAACGTGCCTCAGCCACAACTACACGGTAGTGCGGTTGGTGGGTTGTACCAATACGAGTGAGACGGATTTTGAGTGCCATAGTGAGTGCTTAGGGCCTGAATTGACTTGAAAAGCAGAACAACACACAGACCCGGAAACCGGGTGTCAAGCCGTTAGAATAATGTCATTTTCCATTGACCCCCCTCTTTTTGGCGGTGACGGTGGTCTTTATATGTTAAAAGCAGGTATCGTCGGACTGCCCAATGTTGGCAAATCTACCCTATTTAATGCCCTTACGCGCTCCCGTAAGGCCGAAGCGGCTAACTACCCCTTCTGCACCATCGACCCTAATGTAGGGGTGGTTGCGGTTCCTGACGATCGCATGAACGTGCTTCAGAAGATTGCTAAAACAAGCGTCATTATTCCAGCCGCCATTGAATTCGTAGACATCGCAGGTTTAGTAGCAGGTGCAAGTAAGGGCGAAGGCTTAGGAAATCAGTTCCTAGCTAACATCCGTGAAGTCGATGCGATCGTTCACGTGGTTCGCTGCTTTGAGGACTCAGACGTTATTCATACCATGGGTGGCGTAGATCCAGTACGCGATATCGACATTGTCACTACTGAACTTATTTTATCGGATTTAGATAACGTCCAAAAACGTATCGATAAAACACAGAAGAAGGCAAAGAGCGGAGACAAGGAAGCCCAAGCAGAACTCGCACTTCTTGAAAAGTTAGTGCCTCATCTCAATTCTAATAAGCCTGCGAACATCTTACCTGTTCAAGAAGATGAAGCAAAGCTGCTCAAATTATTCCAACTCCTAAGCGGCAAACCTGTTCTCTATGCATGTAATGTTGCAGAAAGCGATTTAGCTACAGCTGAAGCTAATCCGTTTGTTAAGAAAGTTGCTGAATTCGTAAAAGCACATCACGACGCAGCCTACGTACCAATCAGTGCACGTATTGAAGCAGAACTCATCGATCTAGCACCAGAAGAAGCAAAAGCTTTCCTAAAAGATTTAGGCGTTGATGACTCTGGTGTCTCTAATCTGATCCGCTCCACTTACAGTTTACTAGGTCTCATGACTTACTTCACAGCAGGTGAAAAAGAAGTTAGAGCTTGGACAATTCGTAAAGGCTGGAAAGCACCGCAAGCTGCAGGCGTAATCCATACCGACTTCGAAAAGAATTTCATCAAAGCTGAAGTTGTCAGTTATGAAGATCTTGCTCGTCTAGGCAGTGTAGCAGCAGCTCGTGAAGCAGGTAAGTACCGCTTAGAAGGTAAAGAGTACGTCTTTGATGATGGTGACGTAGCTTTATTCCGCTTCGGTAACTAAGTACGGAACGCTATTATATCAATCTGCACCTGCGTTAAAACACGGTGCAAATGTTGAGCTATATGTAAGCCATGGGGATTATCTCCATGGACACAGATGGTGTCTGCTTTAAGTGCTATCACTTTCCCGTCCCTGGTCGTTATTTCGCTATTTAGAATGCAACTTAAGACCTGCTTAGCTGCGAGATCAGGGTCATCAAGAACTGCGTTCGGCAGAGTACGCGGCGTTAGTGTTCCATCTGACTCGTAGCTACGATCAGCAAACATCTCGTGTAAATATACAAGGCCTTTGGATTGAGCCTCTAAAGCAGCGTCGCTACCTGCTAAACCAAACAAGATTAGTTTTGGATTACAGTCATAAACAGCCTGTGAAATTGCTCTCGCAAGGTGTCTATCTTTAGCAGCTTGATTATACAAAGCGCCGTGCGGCTTAACATGATTAACACGTGCTCCTAGCTTTTCTGCAAAAGCACAAAAGTCTTTTACTTGATCAAGTACGAGTGAATAAACTTCTTGTTCACTAAGATTTTTTGAAGTTCTACCAAAATTTTCTCTATCTGGATATCCTGGATGAGCTCCGATTGATACACCCCGCTTTAGCGCTGCTTCTATCGCACGCTGCATCGTTGATTCATCTCCTGCATGTTTTCCACACGAAATATTTGCAGAAGAAATATATGCCATGAGCTCTACGTCATAAGCTCCTCCCTCCCCGACATCACAGTTTATATCAATTCGCTTTGTCATAGCCTCATGCAGTTTGAAAATAATGTTTAATCCCAATACGTATCAAACCGATATGGGCTTCACGTTTTTTTAATAACTCCTGTGCATCATGAGCAGTTATGAGAGAAAATTCTACCACATCATTCGCTTTAAGCTGTCCAGCAAGCGGTAAGTCCACGGCACATACATGAGCAATCTGTGGATATCCACCTAGTGTCTGAGCATCTGCCATTAATACTATCGGCTGACCATCTGCAGGAACCTGAATGGTTCCACAAACTACCGCACGCGATGTAATATCAGTGGATACTTTTCGTTGGAGCGATTTTCCCATCAATCTAAGCCCCATACGATCCGATGAAGGACTGACTTTATAGCTCTGAGTAAAAAAGCCTGCAGAAAATTCTGACTTATGAGCACCTTCTATAACGCGCAGCGTTAAAGCTCCACTGTACTGAGGCAGTGGGGATCCAGATATGTAAAAGCGTGATACGTCTTTTTTTAGACTTAAGCCTTTTCCTAACTTCAAAATATCTCCCTCTTTAAGCGCTCTTCCTTCAAAGCCACCAAACTGACCGCGCAGATAAGTACTCTGCGAACCAAGGACCGCCTCCGTTTTAATACCTCCAGAAATTGCCACATAAGCGCGTGAGCCAGAAACACAGGAACCTAATTTTATTTTTTCCCCTGCTTTAACAACGAGCGGGCGATTCATTTCGATATTCGATAATTTCGCTCCACTCACAGCTATTATCCTATCTGACGAGAATTCGATTTCAGGACCTACCAGAGTTACCTCTAAGCAAGCAGCACCCTCATCATTTCCAACCAGGAGATTAGCGATACGTAGACCCACACTATCCATAGGGCCGCACACAGGAACACCCCCTGCTCGGTAACCATAGCGCCCCAAATCTTGGACGGTTGTTAACACCCCTGCTTTATGTACTTTCATTTCCATGCCAAAAATTCCTCCTTACTAATTGGCTTAAAAATGACGAGATCTCCGACAGCCAGCAGAGCGGGAGGCGTTTGATTCAAATCAAATAAACGAAGTGGTGTTTGGCCTATTAAGTTCCAGCCCCCGGGTGTTGAAAACGGATATATACCTGTTTGATTTCCACCAATACCTACTGACCCGGCAGGAACACGTTCGCGAGGTGTCTGCAGTCTAGGCATTGCTAACTTAGGACTAAGTCCTGCTAGATAAGGAAATCCTGGAGCAAAACCCACGGCTTGAACTTGGTAGGTAGCGCTGGAATGCAATTTGATACATGCTTGGACAGAGAGTTTAGCTTTCGCTGCAACACGTTCTAAATCCTCACCTAAAGATTTATCATAACAAACAGGTATCTCGAAAGGCTTACGTTTCTTAGGAAGAGACGGTGTTCTGCGTGCCAAAACACCCGCATGAAGAGCGACGTTTTTAATCCACTCACATAACCAGTCATAGGTATTGTCTAATACAGAAGGAATTCTAATAGGGTCGTAAAAAACAGCTACCGTTCCATACGCTGGCACAATATCCAGAATCCAACTTACCCCCTGTTTCTTCAATGCTGCTACGAGCACTTGTACGCGCTCTATTACCCCTGCTTCAGAGGGAAAACCAACAAAGACCTCAAGAGCACAATCCCCTAAGGTTGAGAACCTTATTTTCTGGGATTTTAGTCTTACCTTCATAACCCTATCGTAGACACATTTAGCGCTTACACGCCATACGGAAGATCATAAATACTTGTTAATCACCTCTCTAAGCTAATGCCGTCTTGAGAAGTCACTAAGTTTTGAGCTAGTCTAAAGGCATACAAATGACAGCACTGATTCGCCAATTTAGAGACTTTTTCATATCCCTGCGTCTTACGGTATTCCTTTTAGGATTATCTATCATTTTAGTTTTTTGGGCTACCTTAGCACAGACCGATCTTGGCGTTTATGGTGTTCAGCAGAAATTTTTCCATAGCCTATTCATTATGCAGAAATTTCCAGGAACAGACTTCTTGTTTCCTGTTTTCCCAGGCGGTTACTTTATCGGTGGCCTACTCTTTATTAATCTTATTATAGCGCAGTTTAGTAGACTCAAACTGTCGTGGAAAAAGTTTGGTATCTGGACCACGCACTTAGGTTTGATTATGCTGCTTGTTGGAGAACTGCTTAGCGGACTACTCCAACAGGACAACGATATGGTCTTAGATAATGGCCAAACCAAAAACTACGCAGAAAGTATGCGTCAAAATGAATTTGTGGTTGCGGATGTAACAGATCCTAAAACTGACGATGTCACTTCAATTCCAATTGATACTGTAGCCGACCTAAAAACCGTTCAGCTACCTAACATACCGTTTCAGATTATTCCTCGCACCTTTTATCCTAATGCAGCGATTGCTAACCGTACCCAAGCTCCTAATGCACCAGTCTCGGCTGCAACCCAAGGGGTTGGTACTCAAACCGTATTAATGCCGCTTGCTGAAACGGTGAAAGATAATGAACGCAATGAACCAGCTGCCCTGATTGAACTCGTCGGTTCAGAAGGAAGTCTGGGCACATGGCTTGTATCAGCAGACCCTGCAATGCCTGTTCAGAAATTCGATTACAAAGGTAAAACCTGGAAAATCGCTATGCGTGCAACGCGCCGCTATCTGCCCTTTTCATTAACCTTAGTAAAATTTAGTCATGATGTGTATCAAGGAACAGATATTCCAAAAAACTTTTCTAGCTTAGTACGAATCAACGAAGAAAATACAAAGTCCAGCCGTGAAGTATTAATCTATATGAATAATCCTTTACGAACCCATGGTCTGACGTTCTATCAAAGCGGTTTCGCTAATCAGGACAGAACTGCTATCTTACAAGTTGTACGTAATCCAAGTTGGCAACTGCCTTACATTGCCTGCCTACTGATGACAGCAGGACTCCTATTCCAATTTAGCATCCATTTATTTGGATTCTTTAGCCGCCGTAAACCGGAGGTATCCCTCACATGAAAAAATTTATCCCTTTTCTTGCTCTTGTTACGGCTATCCTTGTTATCGCTGTATCAGTAACACCAACGAAAAACAAAACAGCTTTTGATCTCGTAGGCTTTGGAAAACTACCCGTCTTATCTAATGGCCGCATTAAACCATTAGATACGGTAGCTCGCAGTTCACTGCTACAACTTCAAGGGAAACAGTCGGTAAAACTTGCAGACGGCACTCGTCTTACTCCTGAAGCTTGGCTACTGGATGTATTTTTTAGACCTGATAAAGCTGACACCTATCCTATTTTTGCAATCCATAATCCTGAACTCTTAAGTCTTGTTCACAAAGGAAGTGAAAATGAATCGAGTCAGTATCTTTGTTTTAAAGATTTCATCCCTTACCTACAATCGATCGAAGATCAGGCTAAACTCGCAGGCCCTATCGAAGAAAAACAGCGGACCGCATTTCAACGCGCAGTAATTCAACTCACAGAAGACTTAATGCTCTATGAGAGACTTGAAAGAACTATTCAAGAACCTGGCAAAGAAGATTTTTTAGGTGAGCTACTGCAATTCCAGAAAGATATTCCGAGTGGTATCGCTGCAGTTAAATTAAAACAAGAAGGTAAAACCCACGACGAAGTATTAGCTAAGAGAATGCTCGAAGAAGGAAAAGCTTTCATGGAACTAAGCCAGGCAACAACCATCATGGTCGTTCCATCTGCTGATCCTGTTAATCAACCAGGAGCTTGGCGTACGGTTGGCCAATCGCTTCTTGAATCCTTTGAACAAGGCGGAATTGATCCGTCTACCTTAGCTTACGCAGGACTAGGTTATGCATGGCAAAAGCAAAATTCAGATCAATTTAATCAACTGATGGGTCTTTTTCAGGACGAATTAAACAGCAATTATAAACAGGCGTTAAAAAAGACAGATATTGAAACACACTTTAATTCTACGGAGCCGTTCTACATTAGCATGTGTTTATACACACTTGCTTTCATCTTAGCTATTATCTCGTGGCTAAAATGGCCTGAGGCATTGGGCCGTGCATCGTTTATTTTTGTTATCGCTGCATGGTTATTATCCACAGCAGGTATCGGAACCCGTATGTGGCTTGAAGGCAGACCTCCTGTAACGAACCTCTACTCATCAGCTTTATTCGTTGGTTGGGGAGCAGTTCTTTTATGCGTTATTTTAGAAGCCGTATATAAAAATGCGATTGGAAGTGTTGCAGCAGGACTTATTGGATTTGGCACACTGCTCATTGCTCATCACCTAGCTCTTACAGGTGATACGTTAGAAATGATGCGTGCAGTTCTTGATTCAAATTTCTGGCTCGCTACCCATGTAGTAATTGTAACGGTAGGTTACTCATCAACATTCCTCGCTGGTTTTCTTGCTATTATTTATGTCGTACGCGGCGTATTTACAAAATCCCTCGATAAAGCAACCGCAGATAGCTTAGCTCGCATGGTCTACGGAATCGTATGTTTTGCTACTCTGTTTAGCTTTGTAGGAACGGTGCTAGGTGGAATCTGGGCCGATCAGTCCTGGGGACGTTTCTGGGGATGGGATCCAAAAGAAAACGGTGCATTAATCATAGTACTTTGGAATGCACTTATTCTACATGCTCGTTGGGGTGGTATCATTAAACAACGTGGTCTGATGTGCTTTGCAATTTTTGGAAATATCGTAACTGCATGGAGCTGGTTTGGAACCAACATGCTTGGTATTGGACTGCACAGCTACGGTTTTACAGAAGCAGCCTTCCTATCGCTCGCTATCTTTGTACTTAGCCAGATCGCCTTAATCGTCATTGGCAATATGCCACTTGAAAAATGGCGTAGCTTTAAAGTAAACACCTAACGTTTACTTAAGTAATTCCTCAGCGTGAGCTAATGCACTCTTTGCATTACGATCACCGAGCATTCGAGCAAGTTCGCTGACCCGAGCCTTACGACTTGCTTGGATTGGTGTAATCGTTACGACGGCACGGTCTTTAGTTTGATCCTTTGTCACAACTAAATGGAATGTACCTTGAGCTGCAACTTGAGGTAAATGCGTAACACAGAGGACTTGGCGACTAGATCCAATCGCAGCCATTTTCTCTCCAACCACGCGCCCAATTTCGCCACCTACGTTAGCATCTACCTCATCAAAAACTAAGAGAGGTACATCATCTACTTCTGCTAAGATTGATTTCAAAGCTAACATAACGCGTGCTAGCTCACCACTCGAAGCGACTTTAGAAAGCGGGCGTTTTTCTTCTCCTACATTTGGTGAGAATAAAAATTCACACGCGGTGTCCCCGCGTGGTCCCGGTGTAGGCAATTCTAGAATTCGAATCTTAAACTCCGCTTTAGCAAACCCGAGTTGTGAAATAGCTTTTGCTGCTGCCTTACTTAATTCATCTGCCGCTTTCTTTCGCTTAAGCCCTAAAGCAGCTCCTTGTTTCTTAACAACTACTTCAGCCTGGGATATTTCTTTGTCTAAACGCGCAAACGTACCAGTAATATCGCTCTGAGCCTCCAATCTTTTTCTAATCGATTCTCTAGCCTCTTGGACAAGGGCTAGACTACCCCCATGCTTACGCTTTAATTCTAGCCATGTATTTATTTTCTCTTGAAGTATTTCGATTTCTTCAGGATCAAAATCTACCTCACTCCCTAGAGCTTCAAACTCTGCGCCTAGTTCTCTGAGTTCAATCGCTACACTGCTGAGTCTATCTACAAGTGGTTTTGATGCCGGATCGATAGCTTCTAATCGTCTTGCTTCTCTCACAAGCACCGCTAATCGCGTTTGTATACTTTCATCTCCTACTAATCCCTGAGAAATACTGCGCGTAATCTCAACGAGATCTTGGGAACGGCTCATACGTGCCATATTCCTTTCTAGGCTATCAGTTGCCTCTACGGTTAACTCTAAGGCATCCATCTTTACTAATTGCTCTCGCAAGAAATCAATCTGATCAGGCGTGAGCTTTTCTTCACCTAAAAGTCGTTCTTTATCTGCCTTTTTATCACGCCAAACTTTATAGGCATCTTCGTAAGCAGATAATTCTTTCGTATGCTTACCAAATAAATCGAGTAGATCTAACTGACAGGCATCATTGAGCAAACGCCTTGGTTCACTTGGACCATGAAAATCGATCCACAGATTTCCTAGCTTTTGAAGAGCTGCTAGTGTAGCCAAACTCCCGTTAACAGTAATCTTAGGTGCTTTATCAACCGGCACTGTCCTTTTTAAAAGTAATAACCCGTCTTCACATAAGGGAAGCTCAAGTTCGCCTAATAATTTATCGATAACTTTAGACTGAGGAAAATATAGTGATGCTTCCACTTCACATGCCGCAGCTCCCTGTCTAACCATAGACTTATCAGATCGTTCACCAGCTAAAAGACTGAGAGCTCCAAGTAGAATACTTTTACCTGCTCCAGTCTCACCTGTAACTGCAGTAAAACCAGCCTCAAAATCGAGACTTAACTGCTCTAGCAGTGCTAGGTTTTTAATATGCAGAGACTGAAGCACAGACTTTTATAATTTTATTCTCTTTTTTGTGTTCACAAAAAAAAGATACGCAAGTCACAAACTTAAGATTTTATATTCAGCTAGCTATTATTTATTGCTAGTGGAAGAAGAGAAGACCTCCGAACGAGCAGGCAGTTCACTCACATCCCAGCCGCCTCCTAAACCAATCACTAAAGCGATGCTTGCTTGTACTTTACGTAACTTTATCTGTAGCGCCGATTGGCGAGCATTGAGTAGAGCATTCTGAGCAGTTGAGACGTTCAGTGAACTATCTATACCTGCTTTAAAACGGGTTAGGCTTAAATTTAGTGTATGCTGAGCTGATTGAACTGTTGTCTGTTGTAATTCAGTCTCCTTACTCAAGACTTGTATAGCATTTAAATTATCATCGACAGTCTGGAATGCAGTAAGAACTGTAAGTCTATAATTTGCTAGAGCTGCATCATATTGCGCCTTAGCTTGATCGTTCAATCCACGCAGGCCTCCCACGTTAAATACAGTTCCCCCTACCTGAGGTCCTAGCGACCAGTACTTACTTGTTGTTTCAAACCACTTTGATGCAAGAGAAGTCTGAACACCTAAATTAGCACTTAAAGAAATATTAGGGAAATACGCAGACCTAGCTATACCGATTTGTGCATTAGCACTAGCTACTCGTCTTTCCGCGGCAGCTATGTCAGCACGGCGCTGCAACAGAAGCGAAGGAACACCAACAGGCAACGATGCTAATTGTACATCAAACTGTGCTTTAGCTAATGAAAATTCTGATGGAGCCTTATTAATTAATACTGCAATCGCATTCTCATAATTAGTGCGAGCTATGTTTAAATCAGCTGCTTGAGCGATAACATTATCATACTGTGTTTGAGCTATTCCCAAGTCTTCCTCTGAATCAATACCTGCTTTAACTAAAGTTTTCGTTAATGCTAAAGTCTGGGTATATGAGGCAACCGTATCCTCGTAGATAGCCTTTTGTTCATCTACTGCACGTAAGCTAAAGTAGTTATTTGCCAACTCAGCTTGAATACTAAGTTTTGCAGTTTCTAAATCTGCAGCACTAGCTTGTGCAGCATAGACACTTGCAGATACGGAATTTCTTACGCGTCCCCATAAATCTAGTGTATAAGACGCATCTACAGGTAGACTATATTGCGTGTAAGGATTTCCGCTAGAATAGGCACCGCCTGTTGAAAATGTTTTAGAAGCACCTTGTCGTGTAATAGCTCCAACAAGATTAGCTACAGGAAAAAGGGAAGCTCGTGCTTGTAAGGCTAGTGCGCGTGAAGTACTAAAGTTAGCTGCTGCAACATCAAGGGATAAATTAGAACGATTTACCTGATCTTCTAATGAATCTAACACAGGATCGTTATAAATTTTCCACCACTGACCTTTGTCAGCTGTATCTTTGGGCTGTGCTTCAACCCAGCCCTGATTCGATGCAGCTTTATAAGCAGCAGGAACAGCTACCTTAGGCGTTTCATACGTGGGAGCTAAATTACAAGAACTTACACATAGACTTAAGCCAAGTCCTGCTAGTAAAAGATGACTGCGATTAATTACAGAGCGCATAAATTAATGAGATACCGATTTTTCGGATTCTGTCTGAGTTAATTCTGAATCGATGGTTTTCTGTCCACCCAATTTCGTGATCTTAGTAAACCAATTATTGAGTCTATCCATATAGAGATAAATGACAGGAGTTGTAAAAAGTGTCATGGCCTGGCTTACGATCAAACCACCAACAATCGTAACACCCAAGGGCTTACGTAGTTCAGAGCCCATACCTGTTCCTAGTGCAAGAGGTAAGCCACCTAGAAGCGCTGCCATCGTTGTCATCATAATAGGCCTAAATCTCAAAAGAGATGCTTGGAAAATTGCGTCACGAGGACTGGTATGATCCCTTCTTTCCACTTCGAGAGCAAAATCGATCATCATAATTGCATTCTTCTTAACGAGACCAATTAAGAGAATGATACCAATCAAACCAATGAGACTTAAGTCCATCTTCATCACGATAAGCGCTAATAACGCTCCTACACCGGCACTAGGTAATGTTGATAAAATCGTAATAGGATGAATAAAACTTTCATACAACATACCTAGCACTATGTATACGGCTACAAGTGCTGCTAGGATTAGAATTGGTTCACTGGATAGTGATGAACTAAATGCCTGAGCGGTACCGCCGAAAGCACCATGTATCGTACCAGGAACACCTAATTTCTGTTCAGTTTTTTCAATAATATCAACTGCGTCACCTAACGCTACGCCAGGCGCTAAATTAAAGGAGATCGTTGCCGATGGAAATACGCCTGAGTGATTTACGGATAGAGCTGCATTTTCACGCCTAAATTTTGCAAATGCTGATAGGGGTACTGCCGTTCCATTCGATGCATTTACATAAACATGATTAAGCCCATTTGGTGTTTGTAGAAACTCAGGAGCTGCCTCCATTACGACAAAATACTGATTAATAGGTGTATAACGTAGAGCTACAGGTCTTTCACCAAATGCATCGTAAAGTAAACTATCTATAGCTTGCGGTGTAATACCCATCCGTGCTGCCGTAGCACGGTCGATTTCTAGATGAACCGCCAAACCATTATTTTGTGCATCCGTATTTACATCCATCAGCTGAGGTATACGTCGCATAGACTTGAGTAATTCAGGAGCCCAATACGTTAAATCTGCCAAGCTATCACTTTGAATCGTATACTGATATTGGGCAGCACTAGGTCTACCGCCAATACGCACATCCTGTACCGCCTGCATATAGAGCATTACACCCGGAATACTCGCTAACTTAGGTCTGAGACGATTAATGACTTGGTCTGCAGTCATTTTACGCACATCGACCGGTTTAAGAGAAACAAAGCAGCGGCCAGTATTGATGGTTGAACCGCCACCACCACCGCAAAATGCGATTACCGTATCAACAGCTGGATCATCATTTAATATTTTTACCAGCTTCTGGATTTTATCCGACATCGCCTGAAAAGAAATATTTTGATCCGCTATAATATTGCCCGTAATGCGTCCTGTGTCTTGTTGAGGGAAAAACCCTTTAGGGATTACCACATAAAGGTATAAATTTAAGAAAAGTGTTCCAATTGCTATAAGTAAAACACTCAGCGAATGCTTTAATACCCATGTCAGAGCAATTTCATACTTTTTTAAAAACCAATTAAAACACTGCTCATTAAACTTATAAATTTTACCGTGCTTCTTCTTCGATTCTTTTAACCGTGAGCACATCATAGGTGTCGCAGTTAAAGAAACCACCAACGAGACTAAGATCGTTATAGATAAAACGACGGCAAATTCTCTAAAAAGTCGTCCAACAATACCACCCATGAGAAGAATAGGAGTAAACACCGCTACGAGTGAAATACTCATAGAGATAACTGTTGAACTAATTTCAGCAGCACCTTTATAGGCCGATTCTAAAGCACTATAACCTTGTTCTCTAAAGCGTGTAATATTCTCTAGTACAACAATCGCATCATCTACCACAAACCCTGTGGAAATTGTGAGCGCCATGAGGGATAAATTATCGATACTATAACCAAATAGGTACATGAACCCAAGTGTTCCTATTAAAGAAACAGGAACAGCAACACTTGGTATCAAAGTAGCTCTCACTTCACGTAAGAAAATAAACACAACTAAAATAACAAGTACGATAGATATGACTAAAGAACGTTCTACATCATTAACAGATGCACGAATCATAACCGACTGATCACTCGCTATCGTCATCTTAATTGATTGATCAACAGAAGCCTTCAACCGTGGTAGTGCTGCTTTAACGCTTTCTATCGTATCAATAATATTAGCACCTGGTTGCCTAAATATCATAAGCAGCGCTGCTTTTTTCCCATTCGCTAATCCTAAGGAACGAACTGTCTGAACCGAATCTGTAACAGTTGCGACATCTGAAAGACGAACAGCTGCACCATTATGGTAACTTACTATGATAGGTGCGAAATCTGCAGCTTTTGTTAACTGATCATCAGCTGAAATAGACCAGTGCTTAGTATCACTAGATAGGCTTCCTTTAGCTAAATTTGCCGTCTGCGATTGTATGGCCATCCTCACATTATCGAGCTGTATACCATAGCTATTGAGCTGAGTAGGATTTACATCTATTCGAACAGCAGGATTTGAACTACCTCCAACGAAAACCTGACCTACACCTTGAATTTGCGCCAAGCGCTGAGATAGCACGGTTGATGCAATATCATAGAGCGCTGGTGATGATAAAGTATCAGACGTGAGCGCGACAATCATGATAGGTGAATCAGCTGGATTCACTTTTCTGTAATTAGGATTTGATGGTAAATCCGCAGGAAGATTGCTCCTTGCAGCGTTAATTGCAGCCTCTACGTCTCGCGCAGCAGCATCTACGTTGCGTCCTAAGTCAAACTGCAAGGTTACGCTGGTTTGTCCCAAGGTACTCTGCGCAGTCATTTCAGTTACGCCTGCAATGCGACCGAAGGATCGTTCAAGTGGAGTCGCAACGGCAGATGCCATGATTTCAGGACTAGCACCTGGTAGCGATGCTTGTACTTGAATCGTTGGAAAATCTACCTGTGGTAATGGAGATACAGGTAAAAAATTAAACGCAACGACACCAGATAGTGCTACTGCTACCGTTAACAAGGTTGTAGCAATTGGCCTGCGTATAAATGCCGCTGACAGACTCATGATGTCGTGTTCGTTGACTTAGACTCTATTCCAGATTTGCCTACACGATTAGCGATTCTGTCAAAAAATAAGTAAATAACAGGCGTCGTATACAAGGTAAGTAATTGGCTAAAAATTAGTCCGCCAATAATAGCTATACCAAGAGGTCTACGCATTTCAGAACCAACACCCTGACCCATTGCAAGCGGTACTGCACCCAAAAGAGCAGCCATCGTTGTCATCAAGATAGGCCTAAACCGTAGCAAACATGCTTGCCTGATTGCCTCAAAAGCACCCATTCCCAACCTTCTCTGCGCATCTAACGCAAAGTCGATCATCATAATCGCATTTTTTTGTACGATACCAATCAACAGTACTATGCCGATAATAGCGACGACCGTTAATTCAGTGTTGCAGGCCATCAAAGCTAAAAGAGCACCCACGCCTGCAGAAGGTAACGTTGATAATATTGTAATAGGATGAATGTAACTCTCATAGAGTACGCCTAACACGATATATACGGTAACTAGTGCACTTAAGATTAATATAAACTCATTACTCAAAGAACCTACAAACGCTTTTGCAGTACCTTGGAATGATCCCTCTAGTGCTGAAGGTAACGGGAGTGTTTTCTCTACTTCTTTAATTGCTTTAACAGCTGCTCCAAGTGATGCACCAGGGGTTAAATTAAATGAGACCGTGCTTGCTGGAAATTGCCCCATGTGACTAATCGCAATAGGTGCAGAGCGCCATGTCATTTGCGTGAGTGTGTTAAGAGGTACGGGACGTCCACCAAAACCTTTAAGATATACGTCTGAAAGTTTTGTTGGATCGGTCTGGAACAAAGGATCCACTTCTAGGATTACATGATACTGGTTTACCTGAGTAAACAAAGTGGCTACTGGCCTTTGACCGAAGCTATTATACAAAGCCAAATCAATTGCCTGAGGAGTAACCCCCATACGTGCTGCCGTAGCACGATCTATAGTTAGAGCTACCTCTTGTCCTCGCGTCTGCAAGTCACTAGCGACATCAGTCAGCTCTGGTATCGCCTGTAGTTTCGCGACAAAGGCATTGGTATAATCAGTGAGCTCTTTGGCATTAGGATCTTCCATACTGTATTGGAATTCTGTACGACTGACCACATCGGCTACTGAAATGTCCTGCACAGGTTGCATATACAGAGTGATTCCTGAAAGCGTAGAAATTTTCTGCTTTAATCTGCGAATAACTTCGTTCGCTGAAACACGGCGTACTTCTAGCGGCTTTAAACTTATTTGAATTCTTCCACTATTGAGGGTCGTGTTCGTGCCATCGACTCCAATAAATGACGAAAGACTCTCAACTGCAGGGTCATTTAATACAATAGATGCAACTTGCTGCTGCAATTTAGCCATTTGGCTAAAAGATACACTTTGATCTGCCTGAGTAATACCTTGAATAGCTCCGGTATCTTGAGAAGGGAAAAAACCTTTAGGGATTACATAAAACAAAAGTCCTGTAAGAACCAAGGTAGCTATAGCAATATTAAGCGTTAATTTTTGATGCTCAAGAACCCAGTCGAGCGTAGTTTGATAAAGACCTATAATACGCTCAAAAGCATGCTCCGATTTTTTATAAAATTCGCTCTGATCTTCAGGTTTCTTATGCTTGAGCAACTTTGCACATAGCATGGGTGTTAAAGTCAGTGAAACAACCGCCGAAATTAAAATCGTTACGCTAAGAGTAATCGCAAATTCTCTAAATAAGCGTCCCGTAATATCGCCCATGAATAAAAGAGGAATAAGCACTGCGATTAGCGAGACCGTAAGAGACATAATCGTAAAACCGATTTGCTCAGCACCTTTAAGAGCTGCTTTTAATGGCTCCTCACCCTCTTCTACATAACGTGAAATATTTTCAATCATTACAATTGCATCATCCACAACAAAGCCTGTGGAAATTGTAAGCGCCATTAAGGTTAAATTATTTAAACTGTAACCTAAGGCATACATCACTGCAAATGTGCCTATGAGTGATAGAGGTACGGCTACACTAGGTATAATTGTACCTGCTGCAGTACGAAGAAATAGAAAGATAACGCAGACAACTAAACCAATACATACAACGAGTTCAAATTCCACATCATCCACAGAGGCTCTGACCGTAGTTGTACGATCCGCAACAACGGCGATATGTATCGATGAAGGAATAGTAGCACGCAGTTTTGGAAGCAGCGTTTTAATGCGATCAACCACATCAATAATATTAGCTCCTGGCTGACGCTGAATATTTACTATAACAGCAGGAACCTTATTCATCCAGGCCGCCTGTTGAACATTTTCAATACCATCAACAATCTTAGCTACATTTTTTAATGTGATAGGTGCCCCGTTACGATATGCAATAATTACATTACTGTACTGAGCACTGGTTGTAATCTGATCATTAGCATCAATTTGATAATTCTGTTTTGGTCCATCAAAACTACCTTTCGCAGAATCAAGACTCGTAGCAGCAAGCGCTGCACGCACGTCCTCTAAACTTAATCCATACGATGCAAGTTGAACGGGATTAATCTGAATTCGTATAGCAGGTTTTTGTCCACCACTAATGGTTACTGCACCCACGCCTGGTAACTGTGATATTTTTTGTGCTAACCGTGTATCCGTAAAATCTTCTACTTGAGACAGCGGAATTGATTGCGAAGTTAAAGCTAGTGTTAAAATTGGAGCGTCAGCTGGATTAACCTTATTATAAACAGGAGGTGTAGGAAGTCCCTGGGGTAAAAAAGTTTGAGCTGAATTAATTGCCTGCTGAACTTCTTGTTCGGCAACATCAATATTTAAGCTAAGTGCAAATTGTAATGTAATAACTGAAACGCCCTCTGAACTAGTAGAGAGCATTTGATTGAGTCCTGGCAATTGCCCTAATTGACGCTCCAGTGGTGCAGTAACAGCTGAGGCAACAACCTCAGGGCTTGCACCTGGATAAAACGTCACGACCTGCATAGTAGGATAATCTACTTCAGGCAGTGCAGCAATTGGCAGTTGATGAAAGCCAACAAGCCCAATCAAAAGAATCGCAGCCATCAGCAACGAAGTTGCTATTGGCCTTAAAATAAACGGACGTGAGGGGTTCATGGAGCGCCAGCAGGGCGGTTCATTGATTTTTCGCTACCAGGCTGACGAATAACAACCTTAGTACCAGTGAGAAGTCTATCAAAGCCGTCTGTTACAACAGTTTCGTTTTCTTTAACCCCGGCAACGGCTGTTGCGTCACCTTCTGCTGCGAGTACTTTTACAGGACGTATTGAAACTGTATTTTGCTTATCTACTGCATAAACAAAGCGCTGATCATTATTCATCTGAACAGCGATCGTTGGAACGACAACTACAGCATCTAAGGTTTTATATTTTAAACGAACATTAACAAATTGATTAGGGAAAAGTAGTTTTTCGTTGTTAGAAAAAATAGCACGCCCCTTGACGGTTCCTGTAGTAACATCAATTTGATTGTCTAAAGTAATTAACTTACCCGCTCCTAGTAACTTTTGTTGCGTACGATCATAAGCAAAAGCCATGAGCGCTTTACCTGTATTAAGACTTGGAAGAATATCACTCAAACGATCCTCAGCTAAAGTAAACATAACCGTGATAGGTTGAAGTTGGGTAATGGTTGTTAAAGGCAAACTTCCATTTGCTTGAACGATATTACCAGCGTCTATTTGCCTTAAGCCTACTCTTCCATCAATAGGAGAAACAATACGCGTATAATCAACATTCACTTGTGCTGCTGCTACATTAGCTTGATCGACACGAACCAAACCAGAATCGCCTTCAACAACAGCTTGTTGCGTAGCATATTGTTGCTCCGGAATAGCGTGTTGCTGATAGGCATCAGTATAGCGAGCTAGATCGAGTTGCGCATTTTTAAGTACAGCTAAATCGCGCTGTAATTGGCCCTGTGCTTGCTCAAGCACCGCTTGATAAGGCCTCGGATCAATGATCGCAAGTAGATCGCCTTTTTTTACAAACTGACCTTCTTTAAAGTTAACTTCCGTTATTTGTCCTGCAACACGGCTAGTCACAGTAACTGTTGAAACAGGCGTCACAGTACCGATTGCATCGATGTATAAATCTAGGCTTTCCGTTTTTGCAACAGCTGCTGCTACAGGAACTACGCCACCACGCATACCTGCAGAGGTACTAGGCGCAGATCCTTTAAAAATAAAATATGCTATGATAAGCAGTACAAGGACGATACCACCCAGCACTAATTGAGTTTTTTTAGAATGAGTCTCAGCTTGCATGAAAAATAAGGCATTCACTTAAGTTATTCCACCACGCTATCTACACGGGATGGAAATATCTTAATATAAATTAAGGGTTTATGAGATATTAAAGACGTTTAAAAGTAACGTAAAGTTGCCAAATAAGATAACCAAGAAATATGCGAAAGCAAGGGCGAGGCCATGCTTAGCAACCTACTTTAAAGACGCTCTTCTATACTCTCAACTCGCTTGAATAAATCAGGCAATTTGCGGCGTAAAACTTCAAGTCGCTGTTCAGCTACATATGACTGTGCAGGCATTCCAAGCATCTTGGAACCAGGAGCTACAGAATCCGTTACTCCAGCTTGTCCCCCAACTTTAGCACCCTTACCAATTGTTATGTGCCCACTGACACCAACTTGTCCTGCTAGAACTACATAATCTTGTAACGTTGTACTACCAGCAATACCGCACTGAGCACAAATTATACAGTGCTTACCAATAATGACATTATGGCCTATCTGCACCAAGTTATCCACTTTAGTTCCCTCACCTATTACCGTAGTGCTAAAACGTGCTCGGTCTACCGTTGAATTCGCGCCAATTTCTACATCGTTTTCGATGATGACATTACCTACCTGCGGCACCTTTTCATGCTTACCAGCAATAAATTCATAGCCGAATCCATCAGAACCGATAATCACTCCTGGCTGTAAGCGAACGCGGTCCTTTACCACACACTCAGCTGAAACCACCACACCTGGCATGAACCAACACTGATTTCCAACGTGTGTTCCGTGTCCGATAAAGACGTTCGATTGTAAATACGAGTAATCCCCAACAACTGCTCCCGCCTCAACGACACAAAGTGGTCCAACGCTAGCTAATTTGCTAACCTTCGCTTCAGGAGATATCCAAGCCGTTGGATGAATACCTGGTGCAGGTTTTGGCCATAAGCTTTGTTCAATTTTTGAACATATTTTTGCTAAGCCAACAGAAGGATTGTCTAAAATGTAAAAAACTTGGTCAGCTGCAGGTTTGTCGGTTGATCCAACTGGTAAAAGAATTGCAGAAGCTTTCGAAGTAGTAACCTCAGCTTTATATTTTAAATTACCTAAAAAACTTAAATCGCCGGCTTTTGCATCAGACAAAGTTGCAATACCTTGAATAACCTGCGTGGTCGCTCCTCGCACCTCCTTAGGTTGAAGTAGCGCTACCAATTCTTCATGAGTAAAAACAACCTGCATATCTTAATGTTAAAAAAAAGATCCTCTGGTGCAACTCTTACATTTAAAGCATTAAAAAACCCACAACCGTTAAAGGATGTGGGTTTTTAGAAAAAAACTAGATTAGCTGATTACTGGGTTACGCCAGGAACAGTGATCTTTGGAGCTACATCGCTAGCTGGTGCAGCGCTGGAAGAACCTGCTGGAACTGGTACAGCTGCTGGCATGTTAGCTGGCTTACCCTTGTTGATCTCACTGATAACTTCTTTTGTGATATCATAAGATTCATCGTTATAAATGATAGGTGAAATACCTAGAAGTGATGGACCTGACTTGTCGATAACAAGAGTAGCGTCATGACGTTTTGCAACGGTAACTACAACCTTTGAGATAGAATCCATCATAGTAGCACGGAAAGACTGAATGCGTTGTTGAATTGTGCTACGAGCATTGTTCGCGAAATTGTCGCGGTCCTGCATCTTTTGCTGAATTTGAGCACCAATCTTTTGTGCTTGGTCAGCAGCTTTGCTCTTAGCATCTGCAGTTGCAGCTGGATTCTTTGCTTGTTCAGCAAGATCTTTGTACTGAGCAACAAGAGCATTACCTTCCTTATTGATATTGTCTAAGGTGTCTTGAGCTTTTTTGTTAGCATCATCGAGCTTAGTTTTTTCAGCCTGTGTTTCATAGTGATTGTCGAATACGTTAGCCATATCGACGACGACTAGTTTTACAGGAGCATCAGCACGAGCACTTACCATAGAAATGCTGAATGCAGCTAAGGATATAAGGGTTAGTATAGTTTTCTTCATGTTTATTTAGGAAAAGTAATGATTTTATGTAATCAGAATCAGAAACGAGTGCCAAAGGAAAAATTGAACTGATTGCCTGATTTATTGTTATATTTTGCATCCGCTCTGACTGGGATACCGTAGTCTAAACTGAGAGGTGCACCCATGACAAAAAGGCGCAGACCTATACCAATATCATCTTGGTAGTTAAGTACGCTAAAGTCGTAAGCTCCGCGATTTACAAAACCGATATCGTAGAAAGTCGCGATACGAATTGGACTTACGATATCCATGGAATACTCGGCCGTCATCATACCATAGGTTTTACCACCGACAGGCTCGCCGTACACATCACGTGGGCTAACCCAGCGATATTGATAACCACGCAAGTCGTCTGGTCCACCGAGATAAAAGGCATCGTAATAAGGGACTGCTTTGGTAGCTCCAAAGTTTTGAATCACACCACTACGCGCAACAAGCGATAGAACCTGAGCTTGTGTTTCAAATAGGTTAAAAAATTGTGAACCACGGAATTCCCATTTGTAGTAATTATTTTTACCACCAAAAGGACCGCCAGCGAGTGTTTGATTAAATTCAATACGATTACCCGTTGTTGTATTAACAATCTTGTCACGCGTATCACGAATTAATGTTAATGCGACCTTGGACTCAGAATTGTTACCAGCAGCAGCTTGAATGATGGGTGAAGCCTGAGCCGAAACATTTTTAATTTCAGTGACTTGATAGGTGTAACCTAATTGAGCATCAACCAATTCAAACAAATGTTTTCTGACATAAACCGTACCACCTAAATCAACTTCGTTGTAGTAGGTACTCACATAGTCAGAACTCGTTCTAAATAAGCTAAAGCCTAATGCTAATGCTTTTTGGAATAAGTAAGGTTCTTCAAATGAAATGATCGCTTGGCTTGAAAGTGATCCTAATTCCAAACGAATACGGAATTTTTGACCGTCACCTTGGAACATCGAACGACTATTAAAGAGATCAAAGTTTGACTGAGAAACTTCTGCGAAAACAGTAGCGCGCTCAAGTGAGCTGTAGCCTGCACCGAATGTTAAACTACCTGTGCGGCCTTCTTTAACAGCAACACGTAAGTTTTCACGACCAGGAAGATTAGTGCTTTGAGGTGTTACGTTTACGTCGTCAAAGAAGCGTGTATTATCGAGCCTCATCTTACTGACCTTCATGCGGACGGTATCAAATACATCTCCAGGGCCTAATACTAATTCACGTAAAATAACGGTGCTCTTAGTCTTCGTATTACCTTCGATAGCGATCGACTCGACATTGAACTTATCTCCTTCTTCAAGAGAGTACTCTAAGTCGATATTACCAGTATTTAAATTCGCCTTACGATTTAAAGAAACACGTGTTTCAATGTATCCATCCTTACCGTAAAAGTCTTCTAAACGTTCGCGGTCCTTATCAATTTTTGAAGGAACGAAAATAGCACCAGGCTTTTGTCTTACTACACGGCGTAGCAATGAGGATGAGTGTAATTTATTTCCTTTGAAGGAAATCTGCCCCACGTGATATTGTCTTCCTTCATTAACACGAATTGAGACAACAAGTGTATCAGGTTTTGGATATTGGAAACCTACTTGGTCTTCTAAAATTTCTACGTCTAAGTAACCAGCTTCGTGATAATATTCACGTAGTTTTCCTAAATCGTCGTCAAACGTATCGTCTTGGAAACGTCCTGAACCTGTTAACCAAGAAAACATCCAGTAGCGCTTAGTTTCCATTTCGCCACGCAAAGTCTTAGTCTTAATGTGTGCGTTACCAATAAATTTAATTTCACCAATTTTAACGCGGCTTCCTTCACGAATCTGGAAAATAACGGTGCCTAAACCGGTTGAACGATCACGTTCAATTTTGTAGGTTACGGTTGCCTGATTATAACCTTCTTTTTGGTAATAATCATGGATCTTTTGTTCGTCTTCTTTTACCTGACGTTCATCTAAAGCAGTATTTGGCTTTGTCTTAACTTCTTTTTGTAGACGATCTGACTTAACTTTTTTGTTACCATCATAACGTACTGCAAGTACGCGGTACTTGGGTGTTACTTCTACAACAAGATTCCAAACGCGAGGACCTACTGGCTCCCACTTCGTTTGTACGAATTCAAAAAGACCTGTGCGGTAAAGACCACGAATATCACGATCTAAAATGGTATCATCCAAATCGCCACCTTCATGCAGCTGCATGTTAGCGCGGATAACCTGTTCATTTACGTTAGCAGTGCCAACAAACTTGATGGTAATGGTACCAACTTTATACGTAGGCGCATTTTCAGCAGTAGGACCCGTAGCAGGTTGTTCCTGGGCTAAAAGACCAGGAGTTACTGCAGAAAGCGTAAAGCCTATGACTAAAAGTGTAAATGTGGCCCTGATTAACGGGTTACTGAGTAAAGTTTTCAAATCGGGTAATATCTCTTAGGAAAGTAAGTTTTAAGTCTCCCACTGGTCCATTACGTTGCTTAGCAACGATTAGCTCAGCGGAATCAGCAGCTACTTGAAATTTTTCGTCGGCATCTTTTGGTCGGGTGAGGATCAAGACAACGTCAGCGTCTTGTTCAATGGCACCCGATTCACGTAAATCGGCTAGTTTTGGAGTTCGTTGTTGAGTTTCGGAGGATCGGTTTAATTGACTTAATACAATGACGGGGACATCAAGTTCCTTTGAAAGAGCTTTTAATCCCCTAGATGCTTCAGAAACTTGCTGTTCCCGAGGCACTTTCGAATCAGTAGGACTCAAAAGTTGAAGGTAGTCCACAACGATTAAGCCTAATTTTTGCCTCGCATGAAGCCTTCTCGCCTTAGCCCTAAGCTCCATGATTGAAAGGTGGCTAGAATCATCGATAAAAATAGGTGCTTTTGAGAACTCATCCGCCACGGCTACGAGACGGGTATTATCATCCCCATTCTTTGATAAAAGCCCTTCCCTCAACAACTTAAGATTAACTTTAGCCCTAGAACACAGCATACGTAAAGCGAGCTGTGCCGAACTCATTTCTAACGAAAATAGCAGGGTTGCTACCGGCTCTCCCCGCTTTGGCATGGAAGCCGATTCTACGATATTTAAAGCTAATGAGGTCTTACCCATCGATGGACGGGCGGCTAAAACGATCATTTCCTGCTTTTGGAAGCCCCAGGTGAGGTTATCTAGGTCCTTAAAGCCTGAAGTTACCCCCGTTAACTCCCCTTTCTTCATCATCATCTTCTGGATGACGCGCATAGCCTCCTGGGTCGGATCCTTCATGGACTTAGCTCCATCACTTACCCTGGCCTGTGTTACTTCAAACACATCGCGTTCAACCGCGTCTACAAATTCCTCGATGCCACCTTCAAAGTTATAACAATTTTCAACAGTAGAGGTAGCTACCGTGATTAATTGGCGAAGTAGGTATAATTCACGTACACGCTCAATAAAATAGGTAATTTGAGCTGTGGTTGGAATCTTGGCACTTAACTGAGCTAAATAGGTAAACCCTCCTACAGAATCAAGGAGTCGTGCCGTACGTAATTCTTCCGCTAACACGGAAATTTCTACCGGTGGACTTTTTTGATAGAGCTCACACAGCTTCTGATAAATGGTGCGATTAGCCTGGTTGTAAAATGCTTCAGGTGTAATTTTTGCCTCTAAGCAGCGCGCAATACTATCCGAGCCGTCAATTAAACAGCATCCCAAAAGATACTCTTCTGCCTCTGCACTATGGGGTACTGTACGCCCGAGCGGTTTTTGCGCGGATGATGCTCCTAGATTAGGGGCATTTCGCTGAACAGCTGAGGGTATTACGTCTTCTGGCATGGATTGAAGCTACCTATCCGACACGAACAAATGACAAGATGCAATGCGGAGTTTTACACGGCTTATTCACCACTAAATAATAAAACCCGAGCTTAAATAAGTCTCGGGTTTTAAAAAGATTAAAAAAGTAGATTACTTTTTATCGTGTGTCTTACGAGGACGACGTTCTGTTTTAGCTTCTACAGGAGCTGGAGCTTCTGGGATGATTGGGTTTTCAGACACAACATCGAATGGAAGATCTACACTTACATCATGATGAAGTTTAATCTTCACTTCATGACGACCTAAGGTCTTCACAGGTGTGAATAAGTGAATCTTCTTACGGTCGATAGTAAAGCCAGCTGCAACGAGCTTATCGTGTACGTCTGCTGCTGTAATAGCACCGAACATTTTACCACCTTCGCCAGTTTTAACTGCGAATGCAATACCAGCTTTTTCAAGCTTACGTGCAAGCTCTTGAGCATTGTTTAGCTCTTCGTTTTCACGAGTAGCACGACGTTGTTTTAATGCATCGATTTGTTTACGATTTGCTTCGTTAACAGGTGCTGCAAATTTACGAGGTAATAAGAAATTACGAGCATAACCAGCGCGTACTTTGACTTGATCGCCTTCATTGCCGAGTCCTTCGACTGGTTTTAGGAGCAGAATTTCTGTGTGTGCCATGGGAGTAGTGATTTAACGATTTTTAATTTAAAAGTGATGTGAGTGATACCTACCGACTAGAATGGTACATCCTCGTCAGGTTGATCTTTGAACGATGGTTTTGAGCCAGAAGATGGCATATCGGATTCATCCGATGGAGCAGCAGCCGAACCGCCAGCACCACCACGTGATGAAAGAAACTGAATATTTTCTAAAACAACTTTGATCTTACTGCGCTTTTGGCCGCTAGTCTTATCATCCCATTGATCAAACTTGAGACGACCTTCAACCATTGCAGGACTTCCTTTGGTAAGATACTTGGAAACTAATTCTCCTTGTTTACCCCAGGCTTCAATATCAACAAACGTTGTTTCGTCGCGGGTAGCGCCGCTCTCATCTTTGAATTGACGGTTTACTGCTAAGCCAAATTGGCAAATCGACGTGCCTTTCGGTGTAACACGCAATTCAGGATCACGTGTTAAATTTCCGATTAAAAAGACTTTATTGAGGTAAGCCATAAAAAGTGAGAGCCGTTATCGATTAGTCTATTAGAGGATTTCGACAAACGTGCGATATACGTTTTGATTCAAACGTAGACGCTCTTTAAGTGCAGCTGGTGATTCAGGTGTACCGCTGAATTCAATTTGAACGTAAGAAGCTGCTGTAAACTTAGGATCAGTAACACGAGAAAAATCGCGCTTTCCTAAAGATTCAACGGACTTAACTTCACCTTGAATAGAGGTGATTTCTGCTTTGACCGTTTCAATGATAGTGTCGGTCGTGTCTTCCTTGCCGCGGTTATCAAGAATGAATGTAGCGCGGTAGTTACGTTTGGAGGTATTCATGTGTCTGCTTTGCGATTGATGTGATTCATTGCTAAAGAAGCTCCTTCATTTAAAAGGAGTTCTAGGTTTTGAATCGTGTGATCTAGTGTTTTGTCGATTAGTGAAAATTGTTCGTTAGAAAAAGTGCTTAATACAAAGTCCTTCATGTCCATTTCCTTAGGCTCCTTAGGACCAATACCGAGCCTAAAACGTGCGAAACCGTCTCCAACGTGTTCCAACAGACTTGCGATACCATTATGACCACCGGCACTTCCGGTAACAGTCACTTTGATCTTACCAAAATCAATATTGATATCGTCATAAACGACAGCAATTGATTCTGCGGTAAGTTTATGAAAGCGAGCGATCGCTCCTACAGAGCGACCACTTTCATTCATAAAGGTCTGAGGCTTGACGAGCCAGCGGACACCACTTGGGTGGTTCCACCGAGCAACCAAGGCGTCAAAAGCTAATTCCTTTTGCCAAGAAAGCCCATGCTTCTTGGCCAAGTGATCGAGAACGATCCAACCATAATTGTGGCGGGTGTTCGCGTAACTTTTGCCCGGATTGCCGAGAGCGGCGACGAGCGAGAGGGACATGACTCAAAGAACGAGCGTCTGGAATTATTCGATACGGGATCGGTAATTGCAGTCGCGAAAAAATTACTTCTTGGCAGGAGCTGGAGCTTTTGCTGCGGCTGCACCAGCGGCTGGTTTTGCACCAGCGGCAGGAGCTGCGCCAGCGGCAGGTTTTGCACCAGCGGCAGGGGCTGCGGCACCAGCTGCAGGAGCTGCACCAGGAGCTGCGGCTGCACCAGGAGCTGCGGCTGCAGCAGCTTGTTCTGCTGTTGGTGTAGCTGCAGCGGTAACAACTTCTGCGACAGGTTCGACACAGGAGACAACAGGTTGTCCCTTAGCATCAAGGTAATCTACGCCAGCGATTGGCTTTAATTCTGCAACCTTGATTGTTTCACCTACTTTAAGCGGGGAAACGTCGACTTCGATTAATTCAGGAAGATCTTTTGGTAAGCAGCGAATGCGTAGTGTGTGTGTACCAATTTCCAACACGCCACTTTGGTTCTTAACACCGAAGGATTCACCAACGATGCGAACGCCAACATCGATTTCGAACTTTTCGTCCGCTTTTACTTCGTGAAGGTCAACGTGCAGATATTTATCTGTGATTGGATCACGGCTTACTTCTTGGATAATAGAAAGAGCAACGTCTTTACGAGCTGGGCTCTTGATCTCGATTAAGATCGAGCGGCCTGAAGCAGCTTTAAGAAGCTTGCGGAATTCTGGTCCATCGATGGAAAGCTTTTCTGGGCTTGTGTGCTTTCCGTAAAGAATCGCAGGAACTTGATTTGCATTGCGCAAACGGCGGGAGGCACTGCGGCCTGTTTGTGTGCGCGGAGCTACGTTTAATGTAAGATTTGTTTTCATAGTTTCGTTCCCCCTGAGACCCCGGAATTGAGGGCAGGCGTAGTGGAAAGAGGGTCATCACATACGATTTAGACGGGGTTAGGCAACTAAAACTTTGATGAGACTTAGGCTATATATAGAGAGAGATGCCTAAAATCTCTCAAATATATACCCTTTTTGCTTGCGAGTATGCCTCCTCATTCCCTAATACCTACCTCTCTTCTGTAATAATACAGGTTTGGTTATTTAGTTTCGTTACCACGAAATCACGTAACTCTTACTTAAGTTGTTGTTATAGAATAGTTAATATTGCCTGGTAGCTCAGTGGCAGAGCAGGTGACTGTTAATCACTTGGTCGTTGGTTCGATCCCAACCCGGGCAGCCATTTTATAATCAAGGACTTACGACAAAATCGTAGGTCCTTTTTTATGTCCTTTATAACCAGCAAGCCATACCTCTGCCAAAAATCCTAAATATAAGCACAAAAAGCTTATATGATCGTAAGTAATGGAGGTATTATTATGTTTACCCTGCTTATCATATGTTAAAGCGAGTCCTCTTGTTAGCCTTTATAGCATTTAACCTAGTACGGGCTGAATCAGTACCTCCTGCAGATGAACCCGTCATGCGTAGTGATAACAATTCGCATATCGCTCATGAGCAGCTAGTCGCTAAAGTTAAAACTGGTAAGATAGACCTCTATTTTTTAGGAGATTCCATTACGCGACGTTGGGGTGCAACCGACTACCCTGCATTTCTTTCTAATTTCAAATCCAACTTTTACGGCTGGAACGCAGCCGACTTCGGTTGGGGTGCTGACACGACCCAAAACATCCTTTGGCGTATAACACACGGCGAATTAGACGGCGTTAATCCTAAAGTCATCGTCCTACTCGCTGGAACAAACAATGTGGGTAAAGAAGCAGGCGATGACGCCAAAATTGAAGATGTAACACGTGGTATTACAGCCATTATCAAACTCTGCGAAGCAAAAGCCCCACGTGCCACCATAATTCTTATGGGTATATTCCCAAGAAATGATGGCCCGACAACCGACTGCATTAATCTCATTAATACAAAGTTAAAAAAACTAGCAGACACTAAACACGTACGTTATCTCAACATTAATGACCGCTTAGCAGATCAACATGGCAAGCTTTATGAAGGTGTAATGATGGATAAACTACACCCTACTCTTAAAGGTTATCAAATATGGGCCGATGCCCTAAAACCAGTCATACTAGAACTCCTAGGAGCACCTAACTCAGTTGATGAAGCACCACCTGCTACAGGAGATCCTAGCGCACGACACTAGTCTTTATTTGGATGAATCTGGACTCGGTTGACGGCGCTGCTTTTTTTGATCATTGAAACGACTCATATCAACTTTGGGCTTTTGCCTGCTACCCTCTTTCACCTCTCCATCACGGATAGCTAAAAGTAAAAATTTTTCTGTTTTGTCGGCATGGCTTATGAGTCCTGTTTCCGTATCCATAAACCAAGCCTGTATGGGATGATTTACGAGTGAGGTTGAGGACCAGTAGCTAGCTGTCTTAATTTGTTTAAAATATTTGCGATCAATGGAAGGATCTGCCCGCAGATCATCACTCAGAGAGCGCAACTCTTTAACGTTGGGTAAACGCCAATCCTGATTTTTTGCTAAACTGAGTTTGCTACAATAAATAAGAGCCTCTTCCCAAGGCATAGGCTCACTCGGACCAATTTGCTGCCAAACTAAACCTGTTTGCTCATCTAAAATTGTACCATCTCCATTATCTTTTAGCCGAGGTCCTAGACCAAATGGGGAAACGTTTCTTACACACCTTATATCGATTATTTTTTCTCCTCCTGAACTTAACGTTTCATCTTTAGGGTGGGCACCAATACCACCTCCCGCATTCACGACCCATACTTTCGTAGTATCGTCTACGCGCGTTACACATGTCCACCAGTACTCTGCTTTAGTACGTGTAAAAAAATTGTTATCTAGTGCGGGCCCATGAGAACCATGATTTAAAATGCTAAACAGCTCCATACTGTTGGGTAATCTCCAATCACTATATCCTCCTAGATTTAATTTCTTAGCATAATCCTTCGCCTTTTCCCATGTCATCTCACCACCATCTTTTTTTTGCCACATTAAGCCGGTGATTAGATCTGTAATGGTTCCATCTCCATTATCTTTCAATGCAGGTCCCCTTCCCTGATAATCAGCATCCTCCCCGAAGGACTGAGTGAAATGCTTCACCTGACCTGTATCAGGCAAAGATGATTGAGCACCTACCACTTGACCTACCACACCAGCACTTAGAACAAGTGCGCATATAAAAGTGATTTTATAGTAATTCATATCTGAAGCAGCCTTTGGAGTTCTCTTAATATATCCTATCATACTCTAGCTAAGGTTAAGTCTAGATGAAGAAATACGTAACCGTGTCGAATTATTACCTCGACCTTAGAAAGAGTAAATTCATCTCTCCCCCTACTTATTACCCACCTTAAGCTATAGATGTAATCTTTTATCCACAAAGTCTTGCATGGTAATTACATTTAAGCGCGCATAGTCTTTAACCATCTAAATAAAGCGCATATAAAATCACCATCCATGGATAAAGAGTTTATACGTTCTGCAATTATTGAAACATTAAGAAACGAATTAAACACGTTATCTAGTGCAGCTTTAGCTTCAAAGTTAGAAGCAACCGACGAAAATAATAAACAAGAAGGCAAATATGATATGCGCGCTCAATCAGCAGCGTATCTTGCAGAGGGCCAAGCGAAACTCGCCGCTGATCTTGCTATTGCAATTGAGGCATATCGGACGCTTCCCTTACTTCAGCAACCCACTCCTTTTGCAACCGTTGGAAGCCTCGTCACCTTATCCCATAAATCCGCTAAAAATGTATACTTCATAGGTCCAACACGCGGCGGACTTGAACTAGACATTAAGGGAACACCTATCACCGTTATCACAGCAAGTTCACCTGTTGGACGAGAACTGCTTAATAAAAAAATTGGCGATACATTACTGCTAGGCAAAAATACGTGGCAAATTTTTGAAATTAGATAATCTCTCTGATAAATTGGCTTATTTGGCGTAATTGGTAAGATTTTGGATCTTAATCGCCTGGGCATCTCCTAACCCGTGGGTATTAAAAGAATTCTGCCCATTTCATCATTAGAAAAAATAATGCTTTAGGCTCATTTATCAGACTAAGCATATCCTTTATTCTAGTATACGATTATCAAAGAAACTAACTGATAAAGAGTTACATAATTTTGCTATCTCAGTGTAGTTTTTATTTTAGAAACGCTTACCAATCTAATGACAATTTATGACTTATTAAACTTGCAAGCTTTTGGTGGTCTTTGCGGTGGTTTAGACCACACATTTTAGAAAAATCCGTAAATCTACATATCCAATGGTTATACAAGTAACAAATCGTACCAAAGCTGTAATCAACAGCCTATTAACAGGAGCATGCGTTATAATAACCAGCGCTAGCCTTGATCTAAGCAGCCTAAAGGCACAACAAAGCGCCTCCTCTGATATTTCAGTACTTCCAACTGAAATCGTCTCTGTTAGACGCCAAGACGAAAACGCTCAATCAGTGGCAACAAGTTTATCGATAATGAATGCAGCTGATTTATCGAAATCAAACATAACGAATTTAGAGAACGTTTTTGAATTTGCTCCTAATGTTAATATGAATGACTGGGGCAGTCCTGGAAGTGGATCATTAACTATACGTGGCATAAGTAGTGCGCAGGGAGGAATTTATACCAGTGTTCCAGTATATGTAGATGAACTTAATCTCGGCATATTTCTCACCAATCCGATCCTGCAAGACGTAGAACGCACCGAGGTGTTAAAAGGTCCACAAGCAACTTACTTCGGTGGAAATTCAACAGGTGGTGCAGTTAATATAACGAATGCAGTTCCGACTTCAAAATTTGAAACCAATACATTCTTTGAAGTAGGCAATCTTAATACTTATACAGCTGGAGGCACAATTAACCTACCTCTCTCAAAAGCATTAAGAATCCGTGCAACAAGTTACTATTACAACACAAGAGGTTCACTTAAAAATCTATATCCTACTGGTGGAACAGATAATCAAGAGAACTCAAATATGCGCATAGCAATGGCATATCTCCCAACAGATAGACTCTCAAATACAACTTCGTTTACCTATAATAATGAATTCTCAGGTATGAACGAAGCAGTTCCTACTGGTGTCCTCGGTGTCAGTGCGATTGGAACTTACGGTACACTTACTCCTTACAATACTGGATTACCGTATTACCCAACAAATAACAGCACGGTTGATCAATATGATCCAAATAGTACCGCATTTCGCTACTGGATACTTAACAACAAGTTTAATTACACTTTTGATAACTTTAAGTTAACTTCAGTCACTGGACTTGCTCGTTTTACAAATCATCAATACGGCGATGGCGATACAAGTTTCAAAGCACTAGATGTTAGAGGCAATGTAACAAATGGTTACTTAAGAAGCCAAGAATTTCGTGTCACTTCCTCACTCCAAGGTCCTTTATCCTTTACTGTAGGTGCTAATTACAATGAGCAATCTAACAAACCTAGTACCGAAGTAGTTCTTGGACCTCAAAATCCTTTTGGTGCGCCAAGTGGTATTGTTTTCTTTAAACAAAATCAGAACTTCCTTTTAGAAAATCGTGCTATTTTTGGTGAAGCTGACTACAAGATCACTAACAAGTTAACGTTCACTTACGGAGCTCGCTATTCTTCTGATTCACAATTTGCTTCTCAAGTAGGCGTCAGCGCTACACCAAATGGTTATGTAACTTCAGCTATACCATTACAAAGCGGTTCATTTAGCAATTTCTCCAACAAGTTTGCGCTACGTGATCAACTAACAGACAATGTGAATGTATATTTATTAGCATCTCAAGGTTACCGTGATGGTGGAATACAAGGTAATTCACTTCCTCATTATAGCCCAGAAACACTTTGGAATTATGAGGCAGGCATTAAGGGTACAGCTCTAAATAATAAATTTAGATACAGCTTATCTATTTTTGATATGCAGTGGTCAAACATGCAGGTTAATACAACGATTACCGTTAGAAACCCATCCACAGGTGCGATCGTTACTCAAAGCACAGGCGTTCAAAATGCAGCAAAGTCATACAGCCAAGGTGCTGAACTCGAATTTGATACTTTAATAACTAAGAGCTTAAAATTCGGTGGTGGTGCAGGAATCGACTCAACTAAATTTGATAGCTTCCCAGCCGCTGTTATTCCTGGAGCAATACAGCCAATAAACCTTGCTGGTAAACAGTTACTCAATGCACCAAAACAATCGTTTAATTTACATCTTGAGTATGACTCAACGTTTGACGGTTGTAACACCTACGTACGCATAGAGAATTCATACACAGGCGCAAAAGTATGTAACTTGTTAGCTTATGTACCAAAAAGTCTTTTCCCAGCACCTGTATCGTTCGCGTTCCCTTTTGACGTACCTAGCTACGATATCTGGAATCTAAGCGCAGGTATTTCTAAGGGGAACTATAGCGTGACAGCTTACGCTCAAAATCTCGCAAACAGTAACTATTATACTTACGCTTATGATAACATAAGCATTAGTGGTGAAACTGTTGATATACATCCACGCAAAATCGGTGTACGCTTCTCATACAAATACTAAAACGTATTTGTATTTTTAAAACATGTTAAAGAAATCTATAGCCCACAATCGAAGAGGTTGGTGGGCTATTATCGTTTTAATAGGTGTCTGTTTTTCGGGTAACTTAAACAGGCAACTTGTGATGTTATCAATTAATCCTATTGAAAAAGACTTGGGATTAAATGATTCATCAATGGGCTTTTTATTTGGTCCTAGTACAGCGATACTCTCAAGTTTAGCTGGATTTGCGATTGGTTGGCTCACGGATAAAACTCAGCGTCATCTACTCCTAGCCTTCTGTGTTTTAATTTGGTCACTAGGCATATTAGCCATGGGCTTAGCTAGTAACCTTAACCTGCTTTTTGTAGGTATAATGATACTTGCAATCTTTGAGGGGGCCTTGATGGGTATTTCAACTTCAATGATACCGGACTTGTTTAATGAAGACGCAAGACCTACGGCTAATATGATATATCTAACAGCCAACTCTATGCTTACTGGCATATGTATGGCGATGAGTGGCTTATTAAATGATTTTGTAATTAAGCATACCAACTTATTACCTGAAATATTAAAGCACGCATCCGCTTGGAGGATAACTTTCTTTATAGCCGCTTCCTTAGGCCTACCGTTATTTCTGTGTATTGTTTCGATAGGAAAAATTAAGCGAAAATCTAAAGCGCATGACCCACTAACAACTGACTCTTCTGATATTAAAAATTATTTTAAAAATCACTGGAGATCATCAGCTAGTCTATACTTATCATACGGATTTGCTTTGTTAGCCATGGGTTCAATCGCCACATGGACCCCAACGGTGTTAACTAGAACCTATAAGCTTTCAGTAGGTGCAATAAGCTCAGGCTTAGGATTAGTAATACTAGGATCATCACCTCTCGGTTTAGCCTTCTCTCGATTTTTATACGGCAAGTTTAAGCATAAGTTAGGCAAAATTGCATCCCGTAGAATTTTTCAATTTTGTATTTTAATATCAGCAGGAGTACTTTGCTTAGAATATTTTGCTACCACGTTAACAGAAATGTATGTCCTGATTTTAATACAAGTAGCTTTCTTTTCTGCTGCAGGCGATCAAATCATCACAATCTTCCAAGATATAACTCCTGCACATTTACGAGGCAGGCTTTCATCCATCTTTCTTTTTATATCAGGTTCATTAATCGCATCAATTGCTCCATATGTTATTGGATTAATATCAGATTTACTAAGTAAACATACTTCAGGGTTATTGATATCAATTATTATAGTTTCAGCACCTTCACTTGTTCTATCCTTTGTAGCACTCAAGCTAGGTGACAGTCTTTTCAAAAGAAACTACCTAATTTCAGAGACATCAGACAGTGAAGCTTCTTTAAATACAGCGTCTCAAGGCGAAGCAGTATTTGAATAATACCCATTATTTTATCTATAACCCTTCTGCGCATATCAGTAAAACTAAGTCGAAAAAGCGTAAATTTGATTAAGATTGACTTTTGGTGGTCTTTTTGTGTTCTTCTAAACAGTTAATCTCCAAAAAGTCTTTTTATTTTAAATTATCCAATCATGTCCTCTGAAGAAAATCCTGTCATAGATATACCATCCGAAAAATCGAAAGCTTTACTTGCTGAAGCAATCATTCGTAAAAACGTACTCTGGGCTATGGGTGCAGGATTAATACCTGTAGCAGGTTTAGACATTGCTGCTATCTCAACTGCACAAGTTAAAATGATTAACGAACTCGCAGTATCGTATGAAGTTAAAGATTTAACTCCAGAACGTATCCGCGGACTAGTCATTGCTTTAATCGGTGGCTGGAGCTCAACAGTTTTAGGCCGCAGCCTCATATCAAGCACACTAAAAATCATTCCTTTTGTAGGCACCGCTCTCGGCTCTGCATCAGTTCCAATAACAGCTGGTGCAACAACCTACGCTATTGGTAAAGTTTTTGTAATGCACTTCGAAACAGGTGGTACCCTTTTAACGTTTAAACCTGCAAAGATGAAGCAGTACTTTGAAGCAGAATTTAAAGCAGGACTCCTTCACGTACAATCAATCAAAAACGAAGTCCTTAACCCAACTTCATTATAATATCAGACAAATAACCTAAGACTTTTATTATGAACCTACCATTATTTATCGTTCCAATCGCATTAATGAGTGTATTAATCGGTTATCTTGGAAGAGACCATAAATTTGGCTTCTGGGGTAATTTTGCAATATCCCTATTACTTACTCCTTTAGTAGGTCTCCTCGTTTACATAGCTCAAACTCCTAAGCAGGAAACCAAAAAAGACTAATTAGCTTAACTCTAGTTATCAAAAAAACGCTCCGGGGCTCTGGAGCGTTTTTTGTATTATAAATCTCAGTATCTAGTACTAACTCACTTAATTTATGTCCTTCAAATCTCGCTTACTAGCGTTCCTATTATTAATTAGTATGACAGCTCACGCTGTTAACGCTGATACAATTACTCTTAAAAACGGTACTACACTCGTAGGTAAAATTGTAACAGAGTCTGAAGGCAAGGTGACGTTTAAAGACTCAATCCTTGGAAATATTGAATTTGCATCCTCAGCAATCACATCAAGGTCCCCATCATCGACTAGCACCGAAAGCGCGGGTCAGCCATCAGGCAGCCATAAAGAAACTGCAATAGCCGTAACCACTCAAAATAAAGATGCTCAGGCTAATCCAGATGATAATACTCCAAAGTGGAGCCGCTCAGCAGGCATATCTTATTCTTATGCTTCAGGTCCTGCACCATCCGCTGGAATAGGTGATAACATTAACTACAGCTTCAATGTAGACATCAAAAGACAAACTAAGACTAATTCTATCAGTTTTGATGCAAGCCTAGGTTATGCTGCAACTAAACCATACCCTGCCTTTTCTGATTCAAAGTCAGCCATGTTAACATATGAACACTTTATCACTAAAGACTTTCGCCTTTCCAGTATGACTAGCTATAGCCAAAATAAGCCTCAAGGCTTAGACAGAAGCCTTCTACAAATGGTGGGTTTACCTTACCAGGCTGTAAGCAACAATGAATGGAATATATTCTACGGGCCAATACTAGCGGGCTTTCAGTACAAAGAAATCGCCCCAGCAAGTGCCACAAATCACTTAGGTTACGGATTCTACCAATCAATAACATATAAATTCACCCCTGCCCTAAGTATTGAGGAAAAGCTTCAGGCTTTAGAAGCATTTGATGACACTGCGTTTTATAGTTACAACGGTTCACTATCTTTAATTGGCCAACTATCAAAGTCTCTATCCCTTAAGAATACCATCCAGCTTCAGCATAATCCTGTAGCTCCGGCTGGCTTTAAGACCAATTCGACCCAGGTAATGTCGGGTATTCAGGTTGCTTTCTAAAGTGTAAATCGGTTGGCTTTATGCTGACAGTTGGGCACACTAGACCCAGATTGTAGTGCATAACATTTCCAACCGTTACATTTAAAGAAAGCTCATGGATTTTATACGTTTTTTACTCAAAGAGTCCGGTTCAGACGGTAGGAAGGTCGCGTATGTAACCATAGGAAATGGATTAGCCAGCGGTTTGATGGTTTCAATCGTCATAAAAGCTGCTGCAGCTACTGGAACTTCCAAAGGTGTATTCGCAAATCTGGTTCTATTTTTAGTAACGGCAGTAATTATAATGCTATCTAGGCGCTATAGCCTAACCCAGATTACAGTCATTACTGAAACAATAGTTGATAAAATAAGACTTAGAATAATTGATAAAATAAGAAGAACTGACCTTCTTTATTTTGAAAATTCCGAAACGTCGCATTTTTTAAATCTATTAACTACAGAAGCGCAGCGGATTTCATCTACAGCGTCTCAGGTCATTACTGCTACATCATCAGCAGTAATGCTCATTGTCTCTTTTGCATTAATATTAGTACATTCCGTTGCAGCCTTTGCTCTCACCTTCGGTTTTATTGTAATTGTTGTATTCGCTTACCGAATTTCAGTTAAAGCTGCCGAACCAGTTATTAAACGCAGTTTAGAGATAGAAAATGACTACTTCAAACTAGTTCAAGAATTCTGGAGCGGATTCAAAGAACTGAAGATCGATGCTCAGAAAAACAAATCGTTTTTTAGTGATCATCTAAACCCACTTGCTGATAGCGTAAGAGATACAAAAATTGCTGGGGCCAACATATTTGTAAACTCTGCCTTAATAGCGTTTGGATCTTTTTATCTACTTATCGGCACAGTTATTTTTATTTTACCTAAGATATCGAGCACATCTTCTTCGATTATATCACAGGTTACAGCTACCATTCTTTTTATATATGGACCTCTTGGCGAAGTAGTTGGAATTCTACCGCAAATCTCGAAAGCAAGTAATTCCATAAAAGCAATCGCTGCAATGGAAGAGAGTTTAGACAATGAACTATCTAACAAATTAGCAGTAAACTATAACGAGATTCCAAAACCGTATGCATTCGATAAGATCGAAGCTAAAGACGTAATATTTAGATATCCTACAGTCGATGATACCCCTGGCTACTCTATCGGCCCTGTAAATTTATCGATTAATAAGGGCGAAATTATTTTTATTAAGGGTGGAAACGGAAGCGGCAAATCGACGTTTCTTAAAGTTATTACCGGCTTATATAAACCAAGCTCAGGTGCACTTTTAATCAATGGTTCAATTGTAACATCTGCTAACTATCATAGATTCCGAAATCTTTATTCGATAATCTTTACCGATTTCCATTTATTTGAAAAAATATACACAACCTCACCTATAGATGAGGATAAGCTTAATAGTCTTATGACGGCTATGGATTTGGCAAACAAGACAAGCTACATTGAAGGCCGTTTCTCCCATCTTTCTTTATCAACAGGCCAACGCAAACGTCTCGCGTTGATTGTGGCTATTTTAGAGCAAAAAGAAGTACTCATTTTTGACGAGTGGGCTGCAGATCAAGATCCTAGCTTCAGAAAGCACTTTTATGAAGTTATACTCCCTGAACTTAAAAGCAGCGGTAGGACTATTATTGCAGCTACCCATGACGATAGGTATTTCCACATTTGCGACCGTTGTTTCTCAATGGAATACGGCTTAATTTCAGAGACAAAAATTACCTAACACGAAGTCTAATTACATATACTGGGCATATCCTAGTTAGATCAGATTTGATACATAAGCACCTATGGACACCATCGATATAACAGCTACTTCTGAATCGGCAGAATCTAGTAATAACGGTCGTAAAAATAAAAGAGGTTTCTTCAACTGGCTATTTAACTTACCTCGCACTGTCATTTCAAACATCAAGAATACGTGGAAAAGAAACAAGCTACTAATTGTATCTGTCTTTTTACTATCACTTCTTTCGATGGCATTTTTATGGAAGGATATTGTTGTAATTATAGGACCTGGTGAAAATGGCGTACTATGGCGTCTTCTAGGAGGTACTGACACTAAAACAGTGTACGGCGAAGGACTAAGGTTAGTATTCCCTTGGAATACGATCACGACCTACAATTCACGAATTCAGCAAGTTTCAGACGAATTTTCTGTCTTATCACAGGACGGTCTCACAATAAAACTTTCGGTATCTACACGCTACAGACCTTTTATTGATCAACTTGGATTACTACATAAAAACATAGGTCCAGAGTATGTTGAAAAGATCATTAAACCTGAAATCGAAGCTCAATTACGACTTGTGATAGGTCAGTATAAACCTGAAGAAATTTACACCTCCCAAGGATTTATTTTGCAAGCAGCCAAACAGGGGGCTCTAGGAAAGCTAAGCGAGCGGTACATACTTCTAGATGACCTACTCATTAAGAGCATAATTCTACCCAAAGAAGTAGAGAACTCCATTGAGTCTAAACTCAAAGCGCAGCAAATGTCTCAAGAAATGGATTATCGCCTCTTAACAGAGACGAAGGAAGCCGATCGTAAAAAGATTGAAGCCAAAGGTATAGAAGATTTTCAACGCACGATAAACGGAGGTATTTCTGAAGCTTACCTGAATCTTAAAGGCATCGAGGCATCATTGGAGCTTGCTAAATCACCCAATACAAAAGTTGTTATTTTTGGTAGTAGAGACCAAACACTGCCTTTAATTTCATCGAGTCTACTTTCAGATTTTAACCCAACTGAAACCGAAAAGCAAAGCGCACCTAAAGCAAAGAATAGGAAGTAATCGTAAGTTAAAAAAATAACTTACGATATCAACTAGCTCCTGCTGTATACCTTTTCCATAAAGCTCGGAATATATCAGAATTGTAGTCTGGCAAATACTCTAACTTTAGATCCCTTCCTGACGAGTTACGGAAATAAGAGGGACCATTCAAAATTAATGGGTCCACAAGAGAACTCGATTTAGATATCGTATTAGCAGTGTAGGTATAGTTTGTACTCGCTGCAGCAGTCGCAGGCTTAAGAAAATAATTCACAAAGGCTTCAGCATCTGTAGCGTTAGCACAAGTCCTTAGCATTAAAAAAGAATACGTAAGGGAAACAGAACCCTCTTTAGGAATAGACATCCGCAATTTAAGCACCGATTTGTCATTCTCCAGACCGTCTGATTTTAATTCTGCGTTACCAAGGTTAAATACATCAAATAGGCTATCATTATTCTTTTTTGCCATGCCAATACGTTGCCATAAATTACCAGCAGACATTAATGCCATATCAGCTTTGTCATTTATTATAGTTAGATCAGAATCTTTAATATCGAAATCAACTATTCTAGGCCTAATACTTCTCAACTTCTCTGCGGCTTTTCGTATATCCCACATTGAAGTAGGATTAGGTGACATGCCCATACTAATTAAAGCTGTACCTAAGGCTACTCGTGGATCATCTATTAAAGATAAACGTGGTTGCTTACCATTGCGATTAGTTAAAGAACTCCCAAAGAAATCATCCCATGTCTTTGGTATACTAGAAAGAGCATCTTCTTTATAAGCTATACCCGTGGAACTCCAGCTGTATGGAACTGTAAATAAACTGCCGTGATCAGATTTATTGATCCACTTTTCGTCTATGTAAGCAATATTTGGCAGTGAATCAGAATTAAAAGGACTAAGCATCTTTCTAGCTGCTAATTCAGGACCTAAAGCACTCGCTGAAAGATATGCGAGATCATACCTGACTTCAGTTTTTCCTGAAGTCATTATTTCCATAAACTGAGGATTAGAGTCTATTAAAGTAAGTTTTACTTCAATTCCTGTCTCATCCTCAAACGATTTTAATAATTGAGGCGATGTAAATTCTTCAACAGCAATTACGTTCAAGGTGCGCTTCGCCGAATTAAGTCTAAGACGTGAACACCCTGCCGTCATCAATCCTGCAAAAACAGAACCTACCCACTTACGCCTCGACCACGTATTAGCATCATACGCCTTTACCGTATTTTTTTGTTTTGAACTAATATCGTGATTCATCGTTTAAAAATGGGGCATAAACATCAGTATGCCAAAAAATTAATTATTTATCTGCTGAGTCTATCAATGTCTGTTCTATATAAACCATAAACGCCCCTCTAAAATCTTTAATAATTTTGTCCTTAGCGTTTTCTAGGTCCTCACCATATTTAGACTTAAAATCTTCCATGGTACCAATGTATTTTTCGGGCCTAAGTCCATTAATATAACACTTAAGGTATACCTTTCCGTATTTTCCCAGATTTGGTTTTAAGATACAGTAAATTTTTAGATGCTTGTACGGTTCATCGTCTACTCGATTTAGCTTAGGTTTAGATAAATTAATAACAAACCTACGACCTTCATCGAATTTAGCCTTAAAATTGGTCTGTATATTCTTGGGATTAAAATCCTCAAAATTACCCCCACTCTCCAAATGCTGAATAATAGACGATCCAATCACATATGTTACTGCACCTGAGGCAATAGGCATTGTGGCAGCACCGACAAAATAACCAAATATAGGGAGTGCCTTAATACCGGAACTAGCTCCAATGATTGCTACTTCTTGCGATATAACGCCTGCAAAAATCGAAGTAACAATAGCTTTTATACGATGTTCTGAGAATTTAATTTCATAAATTTTAGCTAACTCAGATAACATCTTAATCTGTAGCCCTGAAATGGCCGCTACGTCAGCGATAGGAATTGGTATAAATCCTATGCCTGCCGCCAAAAAGACATATTTTTTAATTAAGTCGTGAGCTAGTTTACCTTGAGTTTTCATTTCGGACCACCAAAATCATCATATATACACTTTGAATACTAGCGACTCCATTTTGTAAGCCAAGCATTTCAATGCATATCACGTTTTTAAACCAAAAAGGAGGCGTAGGGAAAACAACCACGAGCATTTTAATCGGCGGCACCCTACACTCAGCAGGTTATTCGATAGCATTTGATGACCGTGACGAACAAGGATCTCTGAGCTGGTGGAATTCCGAGATAGGTAAAATTCCAACTAAAGCAATTAGCGAAAATCCTGATGTTATCCTTTGTGATACACCAGGCAGACTAGATCTTAATCATGTATCAGGTCAAAGAACCCTTGAGCCTATACTTCAAACTACAGATCGCCTAGTGATCGTTACTGAAAAAAGTCCTATTAGCATCCAAGC
>Ga0208740_1000012_pt1 | contig 117615 bp, 164 predicted proteins | sample CryBogCBE08Jun09_FD_184567 | JGI IMG/M metagenome (GOLD analysis project Ga0208740, IMG submission 184567) | Freshwater microbial communities from Crystal Bog, Wisconsin, USA - CBE08Jun09 (SPAdes) (version 2) | ecosystem: Environmental > Aquatic > Freshwater > Lake | place: Crystal Bog...
ATATAAACAACACAGACTATCAACAATTCAAAAAAGAATTGGCAAGTGGTGTGGAATTAAAAGATGCAGAGGGCAATCAAATGACACCTGAGCAAATCACAACATTCTTGGAGACATTACCATGACAACAGTCATTGGGGGATCAGCCCCATCAATTACGTTTAGTGACTCAACAACACAGTCTACTGCGGCTTTGCCTTTAACGGGCGGATCAGTATCTGCTGATATAACTGTACACGGACTAACAGTAGGTCTAGGTAGTGGTTCTGTATCTACTAATACTGTTGTTGGTGCTAGTGCTTTGGCGGCTAATACAAGCGGAGTGCAAAACACTGCTTTTGGAAATCTTGCTTTAACTAATAATACATCTTCAAGCGGAAATACTGGTTTAGGCTATGGTTCTTTAAATGTAAATGATGGAGGAAACTATAACACCGCTGTTGGTAGGAGTTCTCTTGGCTCTAATATTTCAGGTAATAACAACGTAGCAATCGGTTATCAAGCTCTTGTATTTAACACAGCATCTGGCAATACCGCAGTAGGATATCAAGCAGGATATACAAATAGTGGTGCAAACAATATAACTGCTTTTGGATATCAAGCAGGTTATACCTCTAACAACGCTATGCTTGATGCTTTTGGTTATCAAGCGGGTCAATTAGTAAGTTCTGGTACTTATAATTCAGCTTTTGGTTTCAGAGCTTTGCAAAATACAAATACAGGCACTAACAATGTAGCAGTTGGGCCATTTGCACTCCAAACCAATACCACAGCATCTAACAACACAGCAGTAGGGTATCAATCTGGATTGAATGCTACTGGGGCAGGAAATACTTTAATAGGTATGAATTCAGCGGCGTATGTTACTTCTGGTACTTACAATACAATGCTTGGTTTTTATACAGGTAATGGTTCTGTAAACACAACAACTGGTAGTTATAATATATTAATTGGTGTAGGGGCAAATACTAGCTCAGGTGGAGATACAAATTCTATTACTATTGGTAATAATAATTCTACAGGAGGCACTACTGGCAAAGGGTCAAATACAGGTTTTATAAATCCTAATGGTGGAGGTGTATATCAAGGTAACAACTCTTCTACATGGTCTGTAACGTCTGACCAAAGACTTAAAAAGAATATTGTTGATAATACGGTAGGTCTTAGCGCAATAACGCAGATTAAGGTTAGAAACTTTGAATACCGTTTACCCGAAGAAATAACAGAGTTTGACCAACATTGCGCAGTAGCTATTACTGGCGTTCAATTAGGGCCAATAGCTCAAGAGCTTCAACAAGTATTACCTGATTGCGTGAAAACAGAATCTACAGGTGTTATGTCCGTAGACTCTAGTGATGTATTGTGGCACTTAGTTACCGCAGTACAACAACTTAACGCATTAGTTACCGCACAGGCAACAGAGATAGCCGAACTTAAAGCTAAGGTAGGCGCATGAACACACTCATCACAACCCTAAAGTCAAAACAAGTCCTATGGGCAATAGTTATTGCCATACTCTCAGTATTGCAGGGTTTCGTCATGGAGCTATCCCTAACTCCTATTCATCAAATGATAGTGGGTTGTATAATTTCTGTGGTCGTAGTGTTACTACGATTTATTGAAACACCACAAGGAAACTAAAATGCAAAACATCACTTTATCTGTTCAGACAATTAACGCAGTCATGGCTTACTTAGGAACAAAACCGTTTCAAGAGGTATTCCAGATTATCGAGGCCGTGCAAAAGGAAGTAAACGCACAGCAACCCCCACCAGAAGCTCCTAAAGCTGATTAAAGGAATTATTATGCCTGCATCAAATTACACTCCCATATACCTATACGCATCTGGTTCTGCGGGCGTAAAACCTGCCGCAGGCAACCCAGGCATAGCCAACACCAGTAAAGGATCTGAGGTAGCTTTAAACTACGCTGATGGCATTTTGTACTATGCTAATTCGTCAGGAACCGTCACTGCGTTGGCTTCTGCATCTGCTACTGCGGCAATTTTCAAGCATTACCGATACTGGTTTAACGACAGCGGGGATTGTTACAAACACATCTGGCGGAGTTTTGGGTACAACCACATCTCCCACTTTAACTGCTCTGACTATAAACAACGGTAGTAGTGGAGGAGCGATTACTTTAAATAGCGTCAGTGGCTTACCCTTAGCGATTACAGCGCTTGGATCTGGAATTAATAGTTATTTTAATTTTGGTTATCCAATAATTAATACTAGCGCAAAAACATCTACTTTTTCAGGAAATTTAACTGTTACTAACAACGCGACTATAGCGGGGGTAATATTTAATTCTGCTAATAATATTCCAGTTAGTTCACCAAACACTGCTACGTCTGGAAGTGATGGAGGGTGGCAAACTTGGACACCATCTGTAAATGGACTTACAGGGGCAACTTTTCAGACTACTCTGGGTAGATATTTAATTATAGGAAGTATTGCTTTTGTACAATTAAATATATCTTGGTTAAATAATACCGTAGCAAATTCAATAACTATTACTGGATTGCCAATTACCCCTAGCACTCTTTCTGGTTTTGGCGGTACTGTTATGAACGGAATAGTTGGCGCGGCGGGAACGACTTCTCCTTCTTCTGTATATTATTTAACTTGTGGGACAGGCAGTTCAACTATATACGTAGTAAGTGCAACAGGAAATGTTAGTTCAAATGCAACTTTTGCAATTGGTGGTGGCGCTTTTTCAGGTATGTTTGCGTTTTCATTGACTTAATCATGCAATCAATCAGAACTTGTCTTGCTTAACATTAAGTTAAAGTATACTTATATCCTATAACAAATAGGAGAGCGGTATGGATAATCTTGACATTGCTACATACTTCCCAACGGCGGTATATAGCATATCAAAACCAGAGTATTTGGATAATGCTTTAGAGGTTTTTAATGAAGGAATTGCAAATAACAAAGAATCTATAAATGAGTTGTATCCAGTCAAAATGACGGGTAACTTTTTTTTAGATCCAAGGATCAAGGACTTAGCTTCATACATATCTTTTACGGCTTGGAACATTTTGGATTCTCAAGGGTACAAGATGGATGACAAAGTTACTTATTTTCAGTCTATGTGGGGTCAGGAGCACTATAAGTTTTCGGGAATGGATGATCACGCTCATGGGGATGGATGCCATATTATTGGTTTTTACTTTCTCAATGAAATGGAGAAATCATCCAACATTGTGATAAATGATTCAAGAGAAGGCAAAGTTTTAACTCAGTTACCAGAAAAAGATTCATCAACAGTAAGTTATGCAACCAATAAATTATTATTTCCTATAAAAAAAGGAGTGATTTTTTTAACAAATTCTTGGGTGGCGCATTCTTTTACCAGACATGGATCTGATGAGCCGTTAAGGTTTATACATTTTAATTTGGGCGTTCAGCAACAAACTCCGATTATTGTATGAAATACTTAATCCGCTTTAACAAGTCTAGGGGAATGCCCGGACGGGGAACTGTAGACCATGCTTGGAGGGTTTTTGAGGGCCATCAGGAGTATCTTTGTAAGCACGTGAGGATCAATGTACCCTGTCACAGCGAAAGGACGGGGGAGGATTGGAATATGGCTTGTGAGGGCACTATGAAAATTGACCAAAGCACATCTACAATTAGCATTGAAGGGGAAACCGTCACCCCATCTTTGACGGAAAATAAATAGGATGACAATCATGGACGTTTTAAAACTTGAATTATTTGAAGGTGAGATTAAAGACATTATCAATGTTTTAGGTCAATTGCCGACCAGTTCCAACGCTTGGCCTTTGAGTCAAAAGATCATGGGTCAATTGCAGGCACAAATTCCCCAAGAAGTTGTTACAGATGTAAAACCAAATAACTGAGGTTATATATGCAATTTTTAAAAGACATTCGCGCTCATTTAAACAATTTTGAAACTGATGCTCAAGACAAGATCCATGCATTCTTGGATTTTCTTGATCAAAAGTATGCTCCTCCAACAGAGGCAAAACCTGGCCCCGTGGTTACTCCTACAATTATGTTTGAGGCTCCTCCACAAGTGCCTACTGTTGAGATACCTCCGCAAACCACAATATCAGCTACGCCTGTTACAACAACAGAATCTGCTGTTATTGCTGTAGTTGCCCCATCATTTTTAACTTGTATACAGGCAGAAAAATAAAATGAATGAAGACATAGAAGTTAGAGTTGCCGTACATGAGGCCATTTGCGCTGAAAGATACAGAGCAATTCAAGAATCTTTGTCTTCTGGGGATAAAAGAATGACAAAAATAGAGTATTTGCTTTATTTTGTCGTTCTTTGTGTTTTGTTGGGGCCTGGGGTGGCGGCGGATTTGATCAAAAAATTCTTAGAACATTAGTATATGGAACCAATTAGTACTTGTCTGGCTATACTTTCTGCTGTTAAGCAAGGCGTAGCTATGTACAAAGACTTTAAGGCTACTGGTAAAGAAGCATACGATGTTTTTCATGAAATCTCAACAGGGTTAGGTTCTTTTTTCGAGCACAGTGAAAAAGCCCATGCTGAGATAAAAGATAAGGAAAAGAATCCGCCCAAGGGTAAGTCTATACAAGCACAAGCCTTAGAGAACATCATGGCTAGGAAGCAACTAGAACAAGCCCAGTACGATTTGAGGCAGATGTTGGTATACGAGAGTCCTCCAGAGCTTGGCGACCTATGGCATCAGTTTGAGAAAGAAAAAAACAGACTTAATGCTGATAAAGCCAATTTTGACAAAGCACAAAAAAAAAGGATGCAAAAGAGGCCAGAGAACGCAAAGAAGCAAGAGATGTATTTCAATTCAGACTTGTTGTGTGCGCTGCCATACTTATCTTTGCACTCACTTGCGTAGGGTTGATGTTCTATATTCGGCAAGATTATTTGAAAAAAAGAGAACAGGAAAGTTGGCACATAGAATTTAAAAAAAATTTCTTAGAAGATGATAAGTTAATAGAATGTTATGTGATGTTTAAACAGACAGGGTATCTTCCAAAGTATTGCAAGGAGTGATTATGGATTGGATTAAAACAATAGCACCTACGATATTTAGTGCAATTGGAGGACCACTGGGTGGTTTGGCGTATGAAATGGTATCAAAGGTTCTTGGTGTATCCCAGGACGATGCTAAGAAAATGTTGGAGGATGGTAAATTATCTTCAGACCAGATTGCCGCAGTGCAACAAGCCGAGATAGCTTTAAAAGCCAAAGCACAAGAATTAAACCTAGATTTTGAGCAATTAGCCGTTCAAGACAGAAGTTCTGCTAGAACGATGCAGATTGCTACTCAGTCTTGGATACCTCCTGTTCTTGCTATAGGAATCACAGGCGGTTTCTTTGGAATACTCTTTGGGCTGATGTACGGTCAGGTACAGCACACGCCTCAGATCGACATCATGCTAGGTTCACTTGGAACTGCTTGGACGGGGGTGGTAGCCTTTTACTTTGGTAGTTCAGCAGGGAGTCAGAAGAAAGACGAACTTTTACATCAATCAACACCAGTTTCAAAATGATTAATTCAAGATCTTTAGATGAACTACTACCCCAAGTTAAAAGTAGAGTCGATGCTTTTATACAAGCTTGTAAGGATAAGGGCATTGATATTTTGGTCACGAGCACTTACAGGGACATGGAGAGTCAGGACGCACTATATAAACAAGGAAGAACAAGTCCTGGGAAAATTGTTACTAATGCTAAGGCAGGAGAGTCATTTCATAATTATCGCTGTGCTGTTGATATTGTTCCAATTGTTAGCGGAAAACCCGATTGGGACGGTTCTCACCCTGTGTGGGCAGAAATAGGAAAGATTGGTGAAGAGTGTGGATTGGAATGGGCGGGGAATTGGAAGTCGTTCAAAGAGCTTGCTCATTTCCAATACACAGGTAATAAAACAATTGATCAGTTGAAATCGGGCGGTATTATAGAGTGACTTTTCCCTAGATACTATCTAAAATAGGCATATATTAGGGGGCTAAATGACAATTTCATCAGTAACAAACACTCCTTCGTTTGTTTTTACCTACGATAACCTCATAAGTACCATTTATCAGTACTTAGAGAGGAGTGATACTGCCGTGGTAAACCAAGTTCCCGTCGCCATTAGTCTGTGCGAATATGAAATTGCACAGCAAATTAAAACTTTAGGCCAACTTAATGTGGTTGAGAGCACTTTAACTGCTTCAAATCCAGTTATACCTAAGCCTGCGAGGTGGAGAAAAACCGTATCCATGAAATATACGGATGCAAGTGGCAACAAACAACCCATTTATTTGAGAAAGTATGAGTATCTAACTGGATACTGGCCTAACTCAACAAGCACTGCGCCCCCACTATATTACGCAGACTATGACTATGATCACTGGTATTTTGCGCCTACGCCAGATCAGGCTTATGCGTTTGAGGTGTTGTTTTACGAAAGAATCCAACCCTTGTCTAGCACAAATCAAACAAACTGGCTTACTCAAAACGCGCCAAATGCGATGCTTTTTGGGACACTCCTTCAGATGACGCCATTTTTAAAGAATGACGCAAGAATTCCTACGTGGCAACAAATGTATCAAAATGCATTGAGTATGCTCAAATCAGAAGACATTACTCGCGTAGGCGACAGACAAACCCTAGTACAGGATAGCTAATTATGACCGCATATGTAAATCCATTTACAGGCCAAACCATTTCACCGTCACAGGTGGCATATGAGTCTTTGAGCACTGCTACCAGTATTACGCTTAATTGGCCAATAAACGGCACAACCTCTAGTAACGTCGCCGCCAATATTACAGAAATTACAGCAACAGCATCTGGTGTTGTTATAACCATGCCCCCTGCAATCCAAGTATCCGTTGGCCAAGCCATCATTATTAAGAACACTGGATCTACCAATTCTTTCAATGTTGTGGACAATGGTGGAGGGGCAATTGTTACTGTTGCAACAACTCCTGGCGCTAATTCGTATTACATTTATGTAACCAACAATACGACTACCGCGGGGACGTGGAGTTATGTTGCAATGGGATTGGGTAGTTTCAGTGTTCAAACGTCCAGTATCGCAGGGTATGGGTTGGTATCCTTTAACAATCAGTTAAATACTCAATATCCAATTACAACTATTAGCTCCAACACTCAGTTGACTTATAGCAACCGGGCTAACTTTTATGTATGGACTGGTGGGGCGGGGACGATTACTTTGCCAACATCCGCTAATGCTTCTAATAATTGGTTTGTTATTATTAAAAATAACGGCACTGGAATATTGACAATCAATCCTTACACAGCTTCTGGAGACACAATTGACAACAATACAAGTCAACAGTTGCAGTTAACTGAGTCTTTGGTTATTGTTTCTAACGGGTCTAATGCGTTTGATACCTTTGGATACGGCAGATCTAATGCTTTTGCTTTTACTGAACTTAGCGTGTCTGTATCTGGTTTATCTACGCTTAGTTTAACTTCCGCTCAGGCATCTAACACAATCCAACAATATGTTAGCGCTACCTCAGCTTGCACTGTTACTTTGCCGAGAACTGTGCAGTTGTACACAATTACAAATACGGCTACAAATACTTCATATACATTAACTTTTACAACTGGTGTATCTGGTGGTCAAACTGTAACCGTACCCGCCAACTCCACATCTTTACTTGTATGCGACGGTACAAACGTATACAACGCAAACACTGTCAATACCACGTCAGCTACAACACTTACGTTATCAGCGGGGTCTGCATCTGCACCTTCTTTAAATGTAACGGGTGGATCTACCACGGGTATATATTTCCCAAGCACTAGTTCTTTTGCGATTACTTTATCGGGCGTGTCTTCTATGACGCTTTCTTCTCTTGGAGTACAAGCGCCTATTGGTATATCTGGGGGTACATTTTGACCTTAAAGGTTGCGCTCCTCAACATCAACCCTGGCATACAAAGGGATGGAACTCAATTCGCCTCTCCAAGTTATGTGGATGGGCAATGGGTAAGATTTCAAAGATCTAGGCCAAGGAAGATTGGAGGGTACAACGGTATATTCTTAAATGCGCCGAATATATCCAGAGGCATGATTATGCAGTCTCAAGCGGGTATTAACTATCTATACTCTGGAGATTCAAATTATTTAAGTGGTTGGCAAACAGGGAACAGTACGGCATCGGGATCTGGTCCAACAAATATTACTTTAAATAATTTTACGGCTGATCCTACAAACTTATGGCAATTTGACATTGGTTTTGATCCAAACGGCTCAAATGTACTTAACATCATTGCTCATCCAGGCTTAAATTTAACTAATATTGACAATATCAGCCCTACACCCGTATTGACTGGTACATTTCCTTATGGAACTCTTAGCCAAGTTGGTATTTTTACTAGAGGTTGTTTTACATACGGGAATATAGCAATTATTGGAAGTGCTGACTATAGGGTTGGTATTAATCAAACATTGAGTGGTTCTGCTGTTACCTTGGGGACGACGGTGGTTGCCAACTCGTTTGGAGCGGGGCCAACGGTTTATTCTGCCGTAACGATTGGCGGATACATTTCTGGAACTACGTTGACCGTTACTTCTGTAGTTGGCGCCATTTATGTTGGCCAACCTATAACGGGTAGTTTAGGAGTAAACGTGACGGCAGGGACTGTTATTACAGCCGTAGGAACTGGTACTGGTGGGATAGGTACTTATACAGTAAACAACTCTCAAACAATTGGAAGTTCTGGTACAAATGCTTCCTTTACGGGTGGTCCTTGCACTGTATTTACCACTTCTGCAAACCTTACAACCAACTTGTCTTCTGCAACAACAATTACATTCAATAACAACATATCTGTGAGTGGTGGGACTTGTATGCTTTACCCTTATTTGTTTGTTTATGGGAGTAATGGGTTGATACAGAATAGTGCGGCGGGGGACTTTACCAATTGGGTTTCTACAGACGCAAATGCAAACAATGTATCTGGAACAAAAGTTGTTAAGGGAGTTCCTTTAAGGGGTGGTACAACGTCCCCTGCCGGACTTTTCTGGTCACTAGATCAATTGACTAGGGTGACTTATTCTCCTCAGACCATAGGCACCGCTACGCTTTATTGGAGATATGACATTATCTCTACCTCAATCACAATTATGTCGTCCAACTGTGTTGTTGAGTACGATGGTCTTTATTATTGGATTGGAATAGATAGGTTTTTTGTTTACAACGGTGTAGTACAAGAAATTATAAATAATACGAATTTGAACTATTTCTTCGATAACATTAACTTTTCTCAACGCCAAAAGGTTTGGGGAACTAAAGTTACAAGATGGGGTGAGGTTTGGTGGTTTTACCCAAAGGGTAATGCAACCGAATGTACTGATGCTATTATTTATAATGTCCGTGATAAGATATGGTATGACGCAGGCCAAGCCTATGGTGCTCAGAGATCAGCAGGGGTATTTTCTGAGGTCTTCCCTTACCCTGTTTGGGCGGGGAATACCATTACTGGATACCAAATTGCAACTGCCTCGGTCACATTTGGGGGTACCAACTATACCGTTGGAGACACAATAAATGTGGTTGGAAGCAGTGGACAACCTGCTATTTTGTCAGTTGCAACTGTCTCAAGCGGTGTAGTTGTTACTTTAAACGTGGTGACTGGTGGTAATTATTCATCATCTTTAACTGGTGGAACTTTAGCAACTTCTAACAGATCTGTAGCCAATCCCAATGCCACTGGTCTTACGGTGAATATAACCACAAACTCTTTTTATACTTTGTGGCAACATGAAGTGGGCAAAGACCAAGTTTACTTAACAAATGTTGATTCTATTAACTCTTACTTTGAGACCAATTCAATAGGATTTGTGGGTGGTGGTCTTGGAGCACAACAACTTATAAACGATAATAAATGGATTAGGCTTGAAAGATTTGAGCCTGACTTTGTTCAATCTGGTCAAATGTCATTGACAATAACTGGTAAGGGTTATGCGGATGACATCAATATTGTTTCTGCGCCTTACGTCTTTACGTCATCAACTTTGAAAATTGACATGAAAGAGCAAAGACGTGAGATGAGGCTCAGGATCACGAGCAACGACTTTGGTGGTGATTATCAACTGGGTAATTGCTTACTGAGCGTGGATATGGGTGATGAGCGTTCTACAGGATCACCGTAATGTCAACCACATTTGATCCTCGAGGAATGACTTGGGACTATTGGTGTGCATCAATGGCTCAGCAATTTGCGTCTAATCAATTGGGAACAGTTCCAGAAGAGAATTGGCAAGACTGGGCCTCTGGTATGCAAGGCATTGGATACTTTGTACAAAGTGGTATACCTGACCCTAGGGGTTATTCTAGATGGCAAGACTGGGCGCAAAACTTAGTTGGAATCATGAGTATTGCTCAAAACCAAGAAAGCGTATATTGATATGGCCACAAATCCTGTATCCCAATCTGTAATTGACCAGTTCAATAATCAGTTGGCTGTCATAGTAAGAAGCAATAACGCTGCTAATCCAGACAGCAATGAAACTGTTTCCAATCCATCTCCGTTGAGTATTGGTCAAGCAATTGATACCAGTCAAATAACACCTGCGCAGTACAGTAGTTTTAGTGGGGTAGACCCAACAACTGCTCAACAAATGTACGAAACTGCCAATCCAGAGGGCAGATATTCAAATCAAACAATACCTGGCACGCAAACTACTTGGTCATCTCTTGCGTCAACGCCTGGTTTGTATGATTATATTAAGACAGGTTCTAATCAAACGGATGCGGATGGCAATTCTTTGCCCGATTCACAGACACCTGCTCAAGCTCTTGCAAAAGCCATGCAAGATCCAAAATCTTTTGTAAAAGATTATTTACAAAATCAAATTGAAAATATTGTTGTTGGGACAGGTTTTGGTTCTTTAACATCAGTTGCAAAAGATGAACTTACTGCAAATTATCAAAATGCAATTGCTTACCTTGGTCAAAATGGCGTACCTGTAAACGATATACAAACACTTACTAATAATGCAATAGGCGATGGTAACAATAAAGTTGCATATTACAATGCTAACAATAATGGTGGTTTTGTAAATAATTTAGTAAATTCAATTGCAAGTCCTCAAGGGATTGCTGCTATTGTTGCAAACACAGTTTTACCAGGATCTGGAGCTTTTATTCCTCTTGCTTCTGCAGTACTTAGTGGCAAACAAAATTTAACGCAACCTTTAGAAAATTTAGCAATAAGTGGTGTTATTAATGGAACTGACTTTGGATCAAACATTAATAATAGTATTGCAAGTAATATTACTAGCTTAACTGGGATACCTTCCAGTATTGCTAAAAATATTGCTACTGGAACATTATCTACAGTAGGTGGTTTGGCGTCTGGTCAAAATATAGATAATTCTGTAGCACAAGGAGTAACAAGTGGGTTGTCTTCTGCAATTACTCCATCAAATAATAGTAGTTCTGGATCAACAACAACTACTGCTCCTTTGAGTAGTACATCTCCAATTGCTTCTACATTAGAGAGTGCAACTGCGCCAACCAATACTTCTGGCGCTTTAACGCAGATTAACGCAGGGAGTGGGTCTAGCAATACTTTGCCAATAAGCGCTTCTACTGGTGCAATTGATTTAACCGATCCTAGTTTAAATGTATCTCAAATTGCAAATAATGTTGCTAGTGGTTCTGGAACTACTCAGCCAACTATCAATGATACTTTGCAAGAAATCAATCCTACTGTTGCTTCTGGTAATCCTGCTTTAACTACACAAATATTACCATCTGCAACAGATGTAATCAAAACAGTTAATAATTTTGATGGTACATCTACCGTAACTTATGCTGATGGAAGTACTAAAAATATAGAGACTCCTAATACATCTTCGGCAACCAGTTCTAATCCAAGTTCTAACGGCGGACTTTCAATAACAGTTCCAACAAGTTCTAGCGGTTCAGGAACACCTACTGGTTCTGGGAAAACTGGTGCTTTGCCATCTACTAGTTCTACTGGTTCTACTGGTTCTACTGGTTCTACTGGTTCTATTAATCCATCTTCTCCACTCACTTCAACTCTTTTATCTACAGGTGAAGTTTTGAGCAAATCCCCTCTTGAGCAAGCATTGAATGCTGATCAAACATCAGTTGCACCTACTTATTTAAATCAATTGATTAGTCAATCATCAACTTATCAACCCGTAAGTGAGGGATCTTCCGACATCAAAGGATTTAAAGAAGGTGGATCTATTTCCCATATACCTGAGTTTATTACAGGCCATAGTGGCCATTATGCCGAGGGGCGTGGTACAGGCCAATCTGACGACATCCCTGCCCTTTTAAAGGACGGTGACTATGTAATGGACGCCGATGTTGTTTCAGGCTTTGGAGACGGGTCTAGCAAGGCGGGGGCTGAAGTTTTGAGTAAGTTTATGGATGGAATAGATCATAAACATTATGAAAATTATTCTTCTGGTGGTCACATCAACGCAATGATTGCTGATGGAGAATTTGTATTTCCTTCATCTTTTGTAACAGCTATTGGTGGTGGATCAAACAAAAAAGGGGCGGAAAAACTTGACAAAATGAGAGAAGCCATTCGTGAACACAAGAGATCTGCATCAACCAATACAATACCAGCAAAGGCTAAAAGTCCTTTGTCTTATCTGAAAGGTAAAAAATGACTACTTCATCTACAAGTACTGCGCCTGTTTCAACAAATTTAAACCCAACACCCACGTGTTTGGGTACAGCTAGTAGTGGAGGAGGGGGGACGCTTACTCAAGGAGGAGTATTGCCTTCGGTAACAACTACCCAAAAAGGAGCCACATCTGCGCCTTCTTTTTACATGAATCAGTTGAATCAGATGGCGACGTGTGCTCAGAAGGCGGCGGGGGAGGCGTTGTCAAATGGAGCACCTGGCGCTCAGCCTTTGCAAACATTGGCATTTCAAAACGCGACTAATAATGCGGGGAATTACCAACCAGAACTGAATTCCGCTCAGGCAACGGCCAACTCCGCTGCAGGTTCATGCATATCCTCAATGGCTCAAAAATACATGAATCCTTATGTTAACTGTGTAGTTAACTCAATAGGAAATCTTGGCCAAAACAACATTAATTCAGTTTTGGCGCCTCAAGCTACAGCAGGCATTATAGGAAGTGGCCAATTCGGTTCACAAAGGGGTGCGGGGGCGCTTGGATCGGTATTGGCTAACGCAGAGCAAGGCATTACCGCTCAACAAGGTTGTGCGCTTCAAAAAGGCTATACACAAGCCCTTTGTTCTGCTAACAAACAAGTAATTAATCAAATCAACGCGGCGAAGACCCAAGGTTGTCTAGCAACGGCTCAGAATAATTTAAATATTGCTTGCTCTAAGAATTTAGCTGCGCTTGGTTGTCAACAATACAAACTTGCTCAAAATCAAGCCATGTTTCCACTTTGTGTACTCAAGGCTGAGGGTTGTGCAATCCGTGGATTTAGCATTCCAACAGCAACGAGTTGCATTAAAACAGGACCCTTGCCTGGTGCTTATGCAACGTCTCCTCTTGCGACTGCAAGTGGAGTGGCAAGTACTCTTGCGGGGGCGCTTAGTACGGACGCGGGTAAAGCATTTTTATCATCCATTAAATGTACTTCTAAAAGTCTTTATGATTATTTAACTAGTAAAAACCCTGGTGCAATTGGAAGTGGATGTTTAGATCAAGGAACAAAATCTGGCGGTGGAACTGGATGTCAATATTGTGGGACCACTTGAAGCAATAATTTAATAAGAAAGAATACATCATGGCATATATGGGCGCTCTTAGTCAAGCTAATCCTAACCCTCAAAAGGGGGACAACTTTACTTCAACAGATCCAAAAATGTTGAATTCCACCCCTGAGTTTACCAACTCAACACCACAAGGATCAATGCTTGCTTCGCCGTTGTCGCAAGGGCAAGATATATCCAATCCTTTATCACAATCTGAAACGAACAATCCTGTTAAACAACCAGGTCTTAGTGGCGCCAGTTCTGCCCAAGAAAAGCTAGACAAGGCGTCGCTTGACTTAGAAGCTTTGCTGAGTAAAAAGGGCGGAGATACGCCTTGGTTTAGGATTGCCGCAGGGTTTCTCAAGCCAACGCGTTCTGGCTCTTTTGGTGAGTCTGTTGGTAACGCCGCAGAAAACATGGCCAACTTCCAAGAAAGTGAAGAAAGCAAAAAAATTCCTCTTGCACAAGCCAAGATTGGAGTCTTGCAAAATAAACTTGCTCAGCAAAAAGAATTAGATGTTAGAACATTGCTACCGCATCTTTACACAACAGTCAAAGATGAGAATGGTATTGATAGAAGTGTATTTAATCCACAAGTTGCTCAACAATTGGGTGGCATTACAGGTGACCCCAAATATCTTGCGATGATCCCAGAAGAAAATCGTAAAAATCAACTTCAACAATTTAGAAATAATTTGTATAAAAATGAAGATGGCACAAATGGTTTTAATGCAAAAGCCTTTAAACAACTGTATTCTATTGATTCAAAAGAAGCACTTGATGCGGTTAAAGCTATTCCTGAAATGCGTAGATATGGGTTGTTGCCTTCAACGGGTGCAGAAGGCACACCTTTTGACGCTCTTGCATTAACTGCTGAGGGGCCTTTTAAAGCTCAAGCCCAACAACTGGCAGATAGATATAGAAAAGGGTTAATTAAAGATGAAGATGCGGATAAGATGGCGGGTCAATTGTTAACTTCCATGACCTCGCACATGGACAGAGCGTCTGCTCTTGCACAATCCCAGGCAACTCATTCATTAAGTCGAATCATTGCTGAAAATTCTCTTGAATTTAGAAAAGAAACAGAGAAAAATAAACGTGAAGATAAACTAACTAAAGAGGAAGATAAACAAAATGAAATTAAAAAGAAGAATGAGCAATTAAGAGATGCTCAAGTATCTTCTGCTGATAACACCATTAGGGCTGTTGAAGAACTTAGAAATCACCCTGGCCGTATGACTGGTTTAGAAAATTACGATCCTAGACAAGTAATACCTGGCACAAACCAATATGATTTTATTGAAGCTCTTAAAACAGCAAAATCTAATATATTTTCCTCTACCGCTCAAAGCATGAAAGGCCTTGGTGCTTTGTCTAATCTTGAGGGAGAAAAATTGTCTGCGCTATATGGTTCGCTTAAACCTGAAATGTCCAAGGCTGCATTTGACAAAACATTGGATCAAATAAATAAAATTATGAATGAGCACAAGATTCGTGCTGAGAAGTTAGTGGCTGAGCCACCTAAAGGATCAAAACCAGTTGATCTGGATGAAATAGCTATTCAATGGGCTAGGTCAAATCCAAAAAATCCACAATCCAAAGAAATACTTAGATTACATGGACTAACAGAATGACAACAAATACATTTGATCCACAGGCTTATTTAAAAAGCAAACAAACTCCTCCTCAAGAGTCAGGGGGTTTTGACCCACAGGCTTATTTGATGAGCAAATCCACTCCAACAGAAGCATCTGTTGAAAAGCCAAAGGTCAATATGGATGATTTTCCTAGGTATAAGGAGGAATCAGGCCATAGCTTTTATCCAACGTCTGGGGCTAGTACAGCCATGTTGTCTGGACTTGCAGGGCTACAAGGGGTGTTAAAACCGATCGCAGGGGCGTTGCAATGGGCGAATATCAATAGTCCTATGCAAGCACTGGAAAAGAATGCAAACTACGCTAAGAGTAGTGTTCCAACGACTTTGGGCGTCAACCCTGCGTCTGCAATGGAAACTGTAGGAGAGATAGCGCCATCTTTGGCTATTCCTGAGACTTTGGGGACAAAAATCCCACAGGTTGCAAATGCGATTGCCAAGTCACCTTCGCTCAAATATGTTGCTCCGTCTTTTATTCAAGGCTTAGGTGGACAAGTTGCAGACACAGAAAATAAAAATTATTTAGATATATTAGGTGAAAAGATAGAAGATCTTGGATTATCTACTGGGCTTGGTGTGGTGGGTGGTAAAGCAAGTCAAATGCTGACTAACCCACAAGTATCTACCAGACTTCAACAACTAAAAGACATGGGCATGACTAAGTTTACGCCTGGTCAATTGGCTAGTCAGTTTCCAATAATTGGTGAAGGAATACAAAACTTTGAGAAAAAGCTTACCAGTTTACCGATTGCAGGATCTGTAATTGGTAGTGGATTACAAAAGTCGTATGAAGATTTTAATCGTGCAATTGCTAATAAAATTTATGAGCCACTTGGTATAAAAATACCTAGTAACATACCTGCGGGTAAAGAGACAATGAAACACATTAGCGATACTGTAAATACAATGTATAACGATGTAATTCAAAATGCAAATTTAATGAATACGCCAACTGTTAATAAAAATTTGTATGAATCAATTGCTAAGCACACAGAAAAATTACCAAACATTAAACAAAGAGAATTGGTTGTTAAAGATTTAGTTGACAATTATTTAAAAGATATTGAAAACAAACACATTCTTGATGGTACTGAATTTAGAAACATTGAATCTGATTTAAGCAGGGCTTCTCATAAAGCTTATGAAGAAGGCAAAAATGCTGTTGGAGAAGCTTACAGTAATTTTTTAAATACACTTAGAGAACAACTTGAACATCAAAATCCTGCTATAGCTGACACATTGCAAAAAGCTCATGCAGTATTTAAGAATATGCAACCCATTCAAAAAGCAGTTGCCAAAGGTCATGAGGGTATATTTACTCCATCACAATTCAAATCTGCTGTTGAAGGTAGTGCAGGTAAAACAAATGTTTCCAAGGGGATGGGTCAATATGTTCCTGAAGCCGAGGCGGCAACGTCTGTATTAGGCACTCCTGTACCCAACAGCGGTACAGCGGATAGGCTCGCAGCGATGCTGTCTTTAAAAGGCTTGGCAGAGGGCGCGGGGCACCTTAAAACAGGTTTTGCGCCACTTGTTGGCTCTGCCCTTATGTACAACGAGCCAATGATGAAGATGATGACTAAGTTGGCCACAGAACGCCCAGATGTTATGAAAGTATTGGAGCCTACTTTTTCTAAACAAATGGCAAGATTAAGTGCAAATGTTGGTTCTAATCCTAAAGAACAACCGTAAAAAATAAAGGAGCCAAAAGCTCCTTAAAAAACATAGGACGTCTCCTCCTATGTACTTGCAGTTGCCAAAACGCAAGGAGTTTCCCCCTCGGATCAAAAGTCTGAGGGGGGTTTTTTAAACCTTACCGCGTTTTTGCTCCAAAGCATTTGCTACTTCAGAGTTAAGAGATCTAACAAAATCAATACAAAGACCTCTCTCTGTTTTTGCAATGGCTTCTTGTACAAACCAAATAAGGTTGTTTGAGTATTCAACCAAATCAAAATCAGCACTTGGATCTAAATAGATGCCGTTGGGATCATCCATCTTCGAGTTAAAGAATATCTTTTGTATTTGTTCTTTAGTAATATATGGATTGTTCATTTTTTACCTTTTGCTTGAGATAATTTAGATGGTCTACCGCGTTTGGCGGGTGGTTTTGTATACTTCTTTACTTCTTCTTCAAAAAGTTTATTGGCTTGTTCCTCAATGTTTTTAAAAGTAATTTCTGTACCAAAATACTGCTCAATCAAGTCAGTAATAATATCGGTGACTGTTGTGTCATCTTGGACTGCGTGCAATTTAATTTTTTTATGTAGTTCTTCAGGAAGATTAATCGTAAGTCTACGATAACCTTCAGGCGCATTAAAAACTCTATTCTCTATTGCATCATCTAAATCAAATGTTACTTTCATAATTTCTCCTTAGTATTTAAATTTTGGCATACACACTACATCAACAATCATCTCACTTATTTGCCCGTTTGGTCCTCCAATCATTCGTTTTGTTATGATGGGAACGGGTCTTAATCCTGTAGACTCACATTCATGAGTTGCGCTAATTACTTCATTTCTACTCATCTGCTGAATCCTTGAGTCATACATGACTTGGACCGCGGGGAGGCTAGCCACATTAGTTGGTATGTTATAAGGCTGTACAGGCGGTGGAGGCGTTGAGCATCCACACAAGATGGATATCCATATTAATTTTTTCATATGTCACCTGTGATCGTTTTTAAGTTGCCAAAAAGTTTTTAAAGCATCAAACATCTTCCATCCCCTATCCAAATCTTCCTGAGACCATTCAATAATTTTGACTAGACCAGGGTTGGTTACAGATACAAACACGTTGGCGCATCTGGCTTTTGGTATATCTAAACCAATTCGATAAGCGGACAGTTGCATTAAATGCTCGTCATATGCATCTATCTTATCGTTGGGTCCAAATTCTTTTGTTTTAAAGTCAACAACAATGCCTTCGCCTTCTTTTGTCATTAAGTCAACTTTCCCACCAAACCCATTACTACCAAAAGACCGTTCTGTAAGCCAATTCTTAGGCCCAAACAACTTATCCATTTCTGTAGATACACCAATCTGATATTCCATAAATTCAGCAAGCGTAATTCCTTCAAAGAAGCTTTCTAAGGCGCCGTGGATAGTGGTACCTCTTTCCGCTGCCTTTTTTGCGTGTTCTCTTGAGTCTTGCTTCACTCTCTCAATATAAGATTGCTCAGACTCATCTGATGCTTTTGTAAGGGTCATACAAGCAAGCATCATCTGGTTGAGCTTCCAAGCCTCTAAACCCGGCTTAGCGGCGATGTTTAGAATGGTCGTAACCGAAGGTATTAAATCAAGTTTTCGAGCGTCCCTGAGCGTTGTATTTCGTTGCGATCCGTCTTTTGCTGTGACTGTGTACTGGGGGTTGCCCCCCCTTGTGTACCAGTGTTGACTTTCACTTGATCTGGCTATTACTGTTGTCATTTTATTTCCTGTAATTTTTTGTTTTGTTAAAAGGGCACATCAGATTCATCTTCTAAGTCGTCAGGCATTTCTTCAAACCCAGTATTTGTTCTGGCCTTCCACTCAGGACTGGCTTCGATCTTGGCCTTTAGGTTCTTGCTAAAAGTCTCAAATACCTTCATATCTGGCTCGGAAATATTAAATATTTGGCAAACATTGATACCTTTGGGTAGGCCTGCTGTTTTAACCACTTGAGGCACGGGTGTTAAAGAGGCCACATTTGAGTAAATCTTCCCGTTAACAGGCTTTTGAATTACATTTGCCATGCACCACTGGCCTAAAATGTTTTTGAGGTCAAATCGGGTCATTTCTTCAGAAGAGAAAGGTTTACCCCTCCATGCCTGTAAATCAATGCGTAAGGTAGCTTTCTCTCCCCAAGACAAGGTGTAATTCTTGAATATAGCCATTGGCTTTAGGTCATCTGTCATCAAGGGTTGGCCATCGCTGTCTTCGCCGTGAAGCTCCCAACCGACCATAATTTTCCGTTTGAAGGATACCTCTGAGTTGTATTCAGATTTTTGAGTTCCAAGGTCTACGATACGATAACATCTAGCAAGATGTAATCCGCCTGGTACATTTTTAAAATTAGATGCTTGCCCACCATTTTCTACATAAAAGCTCATGATGTTTCCTCTATCAATTTGTTGTAAATAATTTTCTGTTGTGTTGTTAATTTTTTGTATTCTTCTATCATTGTGTATAGTTCATATTCATCCATTTCTTCTTTGCTTTTTTTAAAATCTTCCCATTCATCGATTAGTTTGCTATTCATTTGAATCCCCTTAAATCAAAGTAATTGCAACTGCAATAACAATAAATAACATTGCACAAATAACAGCAAAATCAATTATTTTGCAAGGGTCAATTGTTTTTATCCCAAGTAAAGATTTTTGAATGCGATCTTCATCAGGAGTTGTTTTGATAGGTGGGGCAATGTAGGCAGAACCAATTAGGATTCCTGTTTTGGTTTTGATAATCTTTTTCAATTTATTTCCTTTTGTTAATACGAGAAACTCGCACAGGTAATGTACCACAGTTTTAACTTTGAATTAACGGTTGCATATCTACAACAATTAATTTTATGTTAAAGTACGGGTAAGGAGATATCGTATGACATTAAATGATTATTTTAAAGAGGAGCCTAAAGGGGCTATAGTTGAGATGGCCACTTATTTGGGGGTAACATCCACTTGGTTGTCTTTGCTCATCCACGGGCACCGTAAGCCCTCTCCTACGCTGTCTATCAAGATAGAAGAGGCGACCCAAGGGTTAGTCACAAAAAAAGAACTGAGATCTGATATATTTTCGTGATATGATTTGCGAAACACGGCTAGGTATGAAGTCATGAGCATACCGAAAAGAGTCTCCGCCCTCCTGCCGAGGTTTCCTTTACAGGCGGAATTTTAAAAGCGGAAAAACCATGCACTATTATTTATTTAATATTGGTGACTATCAAAGTCATACCAAACACCTTGATCTATTTGAAGACCTTGCTTATCGCAGGTTACTTGATTGGTGTTACCTCCACGAACGATCACTTCCTGAAAATATTGATGAGATTGCTAGGCTAATTTGTATGCGTTCGCATACCGATTGCATTGCGAGGGTCTTGCAAGAATACTTCGTTCGCATAGAAGGGGGATGGTCTAATGAGAGGGTCAATCAGGAGATCCAAAAGGTCAATTCTAAGAGTGAAAAAGCCAAGAAAAGTGCTATGGCTAGATGGAATGCGAACGCATTGCAAACGCAATCCGAAAGCAATGCTACCCAAGACCCATTACCCAAGACACAAGACACAGTAAAGACAACTCGTGGAACTCGTCTATCTCCTGACGCTACGCTATCTCCCGAATACCTAGACTTCTGCGAAAAGACAAGATCTGACTTAGATCCTGATCAACTCTTTGAAGGGTTCCGCGATTACTGGATTGCTCAGCCAGGGCAAAAGGGGGTAAAGCTTGACTGGTTTGCTACTTGGCGAACATGGGTCAGGAATCAAAAGGCTACTCAGGCTACAACTGTCAGCAGAAAGCCAAACTTCTCGGAGGGCATATGAAAGGACACCAACATCTGATCGACATGCGTAAGCGCGGCATCCATCCATCCCTAGCGTTTATCTATGACGAGCCTTACCTACCCAACTGGGTTGAGGAGGAGCACTCACCTGAGATCACAATCTATGACGAGAAAGCCATAGATCGCCTCGACCTGCGGTTTTTGAAGGGGATGTATGTCTTTGCCTACCCCAAGACAAAAGAACGCGCTGTAGCCCTGTTTGAAGCCTTGCTGAAGGCTCAATGCGACTTCATGACCGTTACATGGCAAGGTGAGATACGACAAAAGCATTACTGGTCACGAATGTATGACGCCAGGACTGGCTACGACGAGACGGAGGTCGCAAATGAACTTAATTCCTGATGACGTAGATTTTGAGGCTTACCTCCAAGCCACCGAGATGCAGGCAAAGATTCACCCTGCCAAGTCCTACATCCAAGATCTGATAGCCGATCTTGAGGAACACAAAGACGGAAAGAAAGTCACCCTACCCTGGGCAAAGACCGAGCCGTTCTTTCACTTCAGGGATGGCGAGGTAACGATTTGGGCGGGGCAGAACGGGCACGGCAAGTCAATGGTGACCTCCCAGGTGGCGCTTAGCCTGATCCAACAACAGCAGAAGGTCTGTATCGCAAGTTTTGAGATGAAGCCTGTGACGACCATGAAGCGCATGGCTAGGCAGTTTATAGGCATGAATCCAACGTCCAAGGAGTTCATGAACCCTGAAGGTTTGGAGGCGCTCAAACAGCTTTACAACGAGTTTGGCGTGTGGTTAGACCAAGGCATGTGGTTCTATGACCAACAAGGCTCGGTGAAACCTGACACGGTTCTGGGCATGATCAAGTACTGCTTTGAGGAGTTGAAGATTCAGCACGTCTTTGTGGATTCGCTCATGAAGTGCGTGATGGGGGAGGATGACTACAACGGTCAGAAGTACTTTATCGACAGGTGCTGTGGAATGGCTAGAGACTACGCAGGTCATATCCACGTCGTCCACCACCTGCGAAAGCCCAAGGATGAGTACGAGTTGCCTGACAAGCACGACAACAAAGGATCTGGCGCTATTACTGACCAACCCGACAACATTATGCTCGTGTGGCGCAATAAAAAGAAAGAGGACGACCTGAAGTCTAAGGGGATACTCAGCGCCGCACAGTCTGACCCTGACGCCATGATCCTATGTCGTAAGCAAAGGAACGGGGAGGATGAGCCGACGTTTAACCTCTGGTACCACAAAGACTCTCAGCAGTACGTTGAGGAGCAGGGTAAAGAACCAATGAGATTTAGGACAGCATTTTGAAAGTAGAACTACCATTCCCACCAAAAGAATTATTTCCTAATCGTATGCATGGTCACGCATGGGCAAAACTGTATAAGCTAAAAGGTGATTGTCGTGAGACAGGATTTTATTTAACCAAACAAGAAAAAAGAAATTGGACTTGGAATGGTGGTAACATTAAGTTAAAGTTAACATTTGTAATGCCAGATAAAAGACACAGAGACATAGACAATTGCTTGAGTGCGAGTAAGTCTTTGCTTGATGGTTTTGCTGATGCGTTACAAGTTAATGATAAATTCTTTCGGCCAATTGAAATTAATTGGACTGAAGGAAAAAAACCAGGCAAATTAATTGTGGAGATAAACCAAGATGATTAGTAAATACACGACTGGATCAAAAATACATATGGCTCTTGAGAGAATATATTTATCGGGTCTAACCGCTCAAGATCTTAGAAAAGAAATCAATTACAAAGAATCTATTTTAAGACTTGAAGAGTTTATTATTTCTCCACTAATATTTGATGGATTTGTCGTAAAAGAAAATAGAACAGATTTTCATCCTCATTTGGTTGTTACGAAAGCCGGAGAGCAAAAATATATATCTATGGGTCCAGTAAAGATCCGCAAACCAAAAGTAGATCGAATATCTAATTTAGTTGGAACTTACGCAGGACTTGAACTCAAACCGTTTGAGGGAAGGCCAGGATCTATGGATCACATGAAATATCCAAGCTTGATGGGAGAGGTAAGATTTTATAGGGTTGGAAAATGAAAAAACGCAAATTAATTGACCCACAAGAAGCCGTTGACTTTTTGATCGAGCAGAGTAAGCCATATGCAGTTGCTAAATCCAACCGAGTCATGATGGAGGAGATGAGAAAAACGATTAAAGCTGAATGTATGATATCGGCCGAGAGATTAGGACATAAGACCGCCGTTATGCAAGAGCGTGAGGCTTATGCTGACCCTACATATAAAAGCCACCTAAAAGCCCTTCAAGAGGCCGTACACGAAGAGGAAAGGCTCAAGTGGCTGATGGTAGCGGCGCAAGAAAGAATCGCCGTATGGAGGTCTCAGGAGGCCTCTAACCGCACAATAGACAAAGCCACCCTATGAACAGCAAGCTGACAAAGGCTGAACGAGACTATTTGGGGATGATCAAGACCCTTCCCTGTGTAGTGTGTGAACAGGAAGGACCAAGTGACGCCCACCATATCAAGCAAGGCCAGACATATACTTGCATCCCTCTGTGTAAGGACTGCCATCAGGGGAGTCATAACGGTATTCACGGTCGTCAACATATGTGGAAAGTCATGAAAATGGACGAGTTGTCTGCTTTGAACAACACCATCTCTAACTTGATGCAAGTATTTTTACGTAATTAGGGTTTGTCCTAACATTTATTTTGTTTTTGGACGGTTTAAGCATTAACTTTAAGTTAAGATACGCATATCGGTTACCGATATTTAACTTTAAAAGGAAAACAAAATGACAAACGCAAACATCCCCTTCTCCTCAGTAGACACACTCGGCGAATTACTTGCACGTATTGCAGAACTCACAGCTAAGGCTGACGCAATCAAAGACCAGATCAAAGACAGCGCATCAGCAGGCGGAGATAAAGTTGTTGAAGGTACATTGTTCAAAGCCACATACACAGAAACAAACCGTAACACAGTTGATTACAAATCTTTATTGGCTGAACTCCAAGTTCCCACTGAGTTGGTTGCAAAGCACACCAAGGTCACAGCAGTATTTGGCGTAAGAGTTACAGCACGTTAAACCAAAGCCCCTTCGGGGGTATAAGGAGATTTAAATGACACAAGATGAAATTAAAGCAGAGATAACAAAGATTGAGCGCCAACTGGATCCACTTGAGCAGTGGAAAGATGGCTATCAGCAAGGACTTAGAGCGGCAGTTGAATCCATCAACGAGATGACTGATAACAAATTTAAAGATGTTGTTGAAATTATTTTGTACATTAGGAGACTCAAATGACTCAAATGGAATTGTCTTTCTTTGGTACAGATCCTAAAAAATTAAGCCGAAAAGACAGCCCACAAACGTCCAAAGATGCAGGCGAAAGGGTAAATACTAGTCGGCTTGAAAAATTGGTGTATGAGTCGATTAAAAAGTTTGGGGGCATGGGCTGTATATCAGATGAAATATTGGCTATGTTCCCCATGTATCCTTACAGTAGTATTACTGCTAGATACTCAGCTTTATTGCGAAAAAATCTTATAGAGATAAAAGATGGTACTAGACCTGGTCGGTCTGGCAAACAACAAAGAATTATGGTGGCCAAATGATTGATACTTTATTATTCTTTTTGGATTTAATATTTGTATTTTTTATATTTGCTTTAGTGTGTACTATAGTTATAGTATCACTAGGGGCGTTAAATGAGAAAGAAGATGATGGCAAATGAACTTTCTATAGATGCAATGACGGACGAGGAGATTGATAGGGCGTCTAAAAGGCACCAGATCTTCGCCAAACTGCGTAACTGTGACGAGTTGATAGATACCCTACTTAAACGCGACAGAGAGGAACTGGACATGATTATGTGTGTCGAATGCGCCCACATAGGAAAGTCGTCTAATGGGTGGCAATGTTCTAATGCAATCAAAGCTCAGGTAAGTACAAACCCTAAAGATCATGTTCCTAAGGCATTTGTGTTTATGTTACAGAGGTGCCCAGGATTTAGGGAGCGTAAATGACTAAAGATGAAGTAATTGAATTACTGAGCGAATATTTTACCGAAGGCATGGTGCGTACGATTATTGACAATCTAGTGGCGCATGAACGTGAGGAGTGTGCAAAGATATGTGATGCTATGGATAGCATAAGCGATTACTACACATTAAGGGTTGAGTTAATTTGTGCTCAAGCTATTCGTGCAAGGGGGCAAAAATGACGCAAGATAAAGATATGAATGAGATATTTGATTCGGCATTCACAAGCGCACTTATTACTGGTGTAGGAGTTGTCAAGATAACCAACACAAGCTTAGGAATAAAGTGGGAGGCTGTAGCTCCTGATAAGTTTTTACAGCTATCAGATGAGCTTAAGTGGGTAGATAAAAACATGTTCAAAGGTGAAAAGAATGACTAAAGAAGAAATAATTAGATTAGTTAAAAAAACTGATTTACTAGGAATTATTGATAGTCAATATTATGACAATGAACTATGGATTTTTGATGTAATGGAGTTTGCAAAACTAATAGCAGAAAAAGAACGTGAGAAGTTTTGCGCTGTACTTCGGCAATTACATGATTCATATTCATTGACAAGCGATTCAAACGCCATCAGAGCAAGGGGACAAGAATGATTAAAGATACAGCGGTACAAATACTTTTGGAACACTTTAGCGAAGGTATGGTACGCACTATTGTTGATGCCTTAGTTGAAGATGAACGAGAGGAGTGCGCCAAGATTGCTGACGAATATGCTGACGGGTTAGAGCGTAATTATTCTGAACTTATTGCGGACAAAATCAGAGCAAGGGGACAAGAATGAATGAACCAGCATTCCCAAACGAAGGTTTTAATGGATGGGGTGAACCATTTAAAGGTATGACATTACGGGATTACTTTGCGGCTAAGGCTATGCAAAGCATTTTGTATGAAGGATTGGATGATAAAGAAACTGCAAAAAGCGCCTATGCTCTTGCAGATGAAATGATAAAAGCAAGGGGACAAGAATGATTAAGCTAACCTACGAACACATTTGTGACGGGTGTAATAAAACGCTTGATACAGAAGTTTATGAATGTAGTGATTACCCAAGTACGGAATTTCCAAAAACACACAGAATGTTTTCATTTCATTGGCAAGGATTAAATGCCCAACTATGCAAAGATTGTGCAAAGCCTTTGTACGAAGCACAAAGAAAAACTATGGAAATAATTATTGCTAACAGGGGGCAAGCATGAAGTTTAGAAAAAAACCCGTGGTGATAGAGGCAAAACAATGGTTTAAAGACGGCGACCATGATTGTGTCAAAAAATTTTTTAATCACGACCCAGAAAAACATGGATGGGGTTGGATTGAAACGATTGAAGGTGGGCATATAGTCACACCTGGCGACTGGATTATCACTGGCGTAAAGGGTGAACACTACCCGTGCAAGCCTGACATCTTTGAGGCAACCTACGAGCCAGTTGAAGTTGTCTTTGAATATAAAAGCTATCCATGAGGACAAGAATGACTTATAAAAATACAGGCGTGATGTGCATGGTTACAGTTGCTGATGTATATCATAATGCCATAGAAATTATTAAGAGAGCATTTATAGAACATCAAAAGGACAAAAATGATTAAGACAAAATGGAATGTAGAAGCTGTAAAGGCATATGAGACTGGGCAAGGCGTTGAGTTAGTAAATGAACCCTATCCACATTATGTACCTTCGACTACAGAATCAGAAAAGCAAGAGCATGGTGAGCCTGTGGGATGGATAGACAGTAAAGGAAACATGATTTGCACAAAAATAAATGAATCTTGTAAACCTCTCTACACCACACCACAAACTAAAGAATGGGTAGGCTTGACTGAGGAAGATTTAAACCCAATTTGTGATGAATGGCGAATCATTTATGGAGCGTGGACACATGACTTTGCAAAAGAAATAGAAGCTAAGTTAAAGGAGAAGAACACATGACACCAAAATTTACATTACTGCTCGAAAAGTGCGTACTTGATGGGGTGATACTTGGTCATAAAAGAGCATACAAGCATAACACCATCCCTAGTGAATCTGATATCAACGAGTCAATTTTTAATGAGGTGATCAACGAGCTACACGAGTGGTTTGACTTTGAAGTCAAGTCAAACAAGGAAGCGCATGATTGAAGAAGAAATGCACAAATGCACGGCTTGTTCGTGTGAATATACAGACGCCGAGGGTGGGATACAAGGTAATTTTGGAATTTTACCTATGTCATTTTGCCCAACTTGTTTAAGTTGTATGTTGGATATGGCGGATCAATTGAATCCACGAGAATGGGTAGGGTTGACTGATGATGAAATGAAAGCAATAGCGGAGTGGCAGTTAAGTGCTCATAGACCTTTGATTGACGTTATAAAAGCAGTAGAACAGGCATTGAAGGAGAAAAATAATGAATGAATTAGATGTAATTGGTGGAATATTTGAGACTGAAACTGGAGCAAAAGGTTTTCAAAACTTGCTCAATGAGCCTACGGTTATAGTAAAATTACATATGCCAGATGCTCAACAGCCCGTTATGTACTTTGTTGCTAACAAAAGATTTTCTGATGATTTGGCCGAAATGTTAAATTTTAACTGAAAGTTAACAATGGTTACAAAGAAACAATTGGCGCCAAAAAAGTTAATGGACGAGCCGACAAAGCCAGAGGCTACGTTTGTGGAGGTTAGCGATTATTTGGACTATGTAAGCTCAAGGCTCAAGTATCTGGACGCCAAAGTAATTGCCCTAAAAACCGAAAACACACAGCTAAAGTCCACTATAAAGCAGATGGAAAGACGTTTAATGGCAGGATAGAATATAATAAAGATTATCAAAGGTTCGACATTGGAATAATATGGATAACGTAACCGCCCCACAAAAGAAGAAGATTGGCCGCCCATCAAAATACACGCCTCAACTAGCAGATGAGATCTGTCAAAGGCTAAGTAATGGGGAGCCACTAAGACAAATATGTAGAGATGATCATATGCCTGCCTGGCAGAAGATCTATGAGTGGATGCATAAAGACCCTAATTTATCGGGAGCCATCGCACACGCACGTGATCAAGGAGGGGATGCCATAGCTGAGGACATCCTCAATGAGATTAGCCAAGAACCCGAAAGAATACTTACCGAGGGTGGAGGAAGGGTTGACCCAGGGTATGTCCAACTGGTCAAGATGAGGGCTGAGATCAAGCTAAAGCTCCTAGCTAAGTGGAACCCCAAGAAGTACGGCGACAGGACGATAATCGCCGGCGATAGGGAAAACCCCATGCAGTCTGAAATTATTGTGACCGCCAAGGACGCAATGAACACTGTTGTTGAACACCTTATGCTTAAGAAACAAAGTGCAAACGCAGGAGATTGACGAGGTTATTGAGATACTTACCTCTCCAGAGGTCAAGGCTCACTTTGCTGTATTACCGCCAGAGGATCAACTTGCCTACGCATCGAGGATCAAATGGCTATCAATAGCCCATGCTCACCAAGTGCCTGAGAGTTGGGACTGGTCAATTGCTTTAGTGCTCGGGGGACGGGGGGCGGGGAAGACCAGACTGGCGGCGGAGTGGCTTTGGTGGCAAGCATGGAGCAAGCCCAAGACTAGATGGTTGGTTGGCGCTCCAACGCACTCAGACCTAAAAGACGTCTGCTTCATGGGTGACTCTGGCTTGGTTAATGTCATACCCCAGATTCTCATTAAAAAGCACCTCAAGGACGATAATGAGATAACCCTGATCAACGGCTCTATTATTAAAGGCATCCCCGCCTCGGAGCCTGAGCGGTTCCGCGGCCCACAGTTTCATGGTGGATGGCTCGATGAGTTGGCTGCTTGGGATTACCTCCAAGAAGCTTGGGATCTGCTGAGCTTTTCGATCCGACTAGGCAACAAAACACAACTTATGTGTACGACAACGCCTAAGCCTAAAGATTTAATAGTCGAGTTGGTGGGTCGAAATGGACAGGATGTATCTCTGACCACTGCATCCACCTACGCCAACATTGATAACCTATCGGCTAACTTTAAGAAACAAATCGAGCAGTATGACCCTGATTCTGCACTTTACAGACAGGAAGTGTTGGCTGAGATATTAGATCCTGAATTAACAGGTATTGTTAAGCGTAAGTGGTTCAAGCTCTGGCCTGCGTTTAATTCTCAGGGCGATGTTATGCCTTTACCTAAGCTAGAGTTTATCTGCATGAGTTTGGACTGTGCTTATACAGACAAGTCACAAAACGATCCTACTGCTTGCTTGGTATTTGGTGTGTTTAAGCCATTAGACGCTCCAATGAGTGTGCTTATATTAGATGCGTGGCAAGATCGCTTACAGTATCCAGACCTCAAGCCAAGGGTTATGGATGAGTTCGAGGTGGTGTATGGTGAAGGCAAAGACAAAAAGCGCATAGAAATGATTCTGGTAGAGGATAAGAGCGCGGGTATCAGTCTTATACAAGACTTACAACGTGCTCAACTTCCTGTCGAAAGCTATAACCCTGGTAAAGCAGATAAGGTTCAGAGGCTTTCAATTGTGGCCAATATCATACGGGCAGGAAGAGTCTGGGTGCCTGAGTCTAGTGTTAACAAGGGATACGTCAGAGACTGGGCAGAAGGCGCCATAAGCCAGATTTGTGCTTTTCCTGATGCAACACATGATGATTACGTTGATGCGCTCACACAGGCTCTTAGGTGGTTGAGGGATGCAGGGTTCTTAAACATAGATCCTCCGCCTAGAGACGACTATGACCCAGAAGATTTAATTGATGCCAATCCAGTTCAAAGGGGTAATCCATATGCTCAATGATCTGATGTATGATCATGAAGGGGCGAAATATTGGGTTAGCGCCAGTACTTTTATTGATATATCGTCATTATTTGAAAATGGAAAACACTGCTTTATGTGGTTCGCCCCACCTTTGGTTGATTAAGTATGTGTAGCAAGGGTACACTCATGTGTAATATTGCGAGGTGCTATGCCCAATCCTAAAGCAAACAAACCCCTGACACTTGAACAAATCAAAGCAGATGCAATTGGCATGGGCATACCTGCCAGAGCATTGCTCGACATGATCTACTCTGGTGGACGCAGTGCTGTTGCAACTACAGCAGGATTGCCTGTTGACATGGCTAACACAGCCATTGGTTTGCATAACATGGCACGTGACGTCCGTCGCAGGAAGTTTGAAGGGTATGAGCCAGGCACTATTCCTGGAGGCTCTGAGGACATCAAGGGCTTGATACCTGACTTAGCCAAAGATCCCAACTCTAACCTCAACAAGATGGCTGACTTCGGTGGTAGCTTTGCTGTTATCCCTGGAGCGGGTGAGGCGGCGGTAAAAGGCGCCAAGATGGTTGGGCAAGAGATTGCAGACAGGGTTGCTACAGGCCAGAAGTTAATGCCTGGTTCATTTGCTGAGCCACAGATGGCTATGTTCGCTGTCAAGCCCAAGGGTGGTAGTTGGTTGAATCATAGCCCTGAAGGATTTTTAAAAGGATTGAAGTCCGAAAACAGATTAATTAGTCCATCGCTTTTTGAAGGATTTGAGCAGTCGGCAAAAGACCCAACTGATCCATTGCAAGAAAGATCGATTCGTCGTTTGCGTGAGCACAATAATGAGATTGCCGTTAACAAATGGATTGACAAAAATCTAACCAATTACGTTAAAAATGAAATGGGTACTGAGCACGACCCAATACGTAAGTTGGCTGACCAAGGAATAATACACGCTCCAATTGATGATAGCCATATTTCTGGGCCACTTATTTATAACAAAAGAAGAGAAGCAAATTTACCAGAGAAAGGATTTGCTACTACAGAACTTGGTAAGAAATGGGAAAAATTAACTGATAAATCAATTAATAATGTCCCGGTTAAAGAATATTTAAATGAGAATAGATATCAAGTAAGAGGTGGTTCTTTGCCTGCTCAATCGTTTAAGAATGAGGAAGAGGCAAATCATTACATGAACCAAGTTAAAGAAGTGGCAGGTGATAAACCGTTTGGTGGTGAAGGTTTAACATTTAATAAAATACTAGAAAAAGATCCTTTTGTTAAAACTGAAATTGGTCCTGTTCATGAAAATCCTTGGTTACTTAAAAAGAATCCAGAAGATACAGTACATCATGCTTTTGATTTGGAAACTTTAGGATTTGATCATTTAATGGATGTACTTAAAGAGGATTTGGCAAACGGTCGAATACAACCAGAAGATCTAAAGAACTACAGCATTGATAGAGCGGTTCGTAGAGCGCATGAGTACAACGAGGATATGGCTAAGAAGATGGCTGAGACTGCCATTAAGCAGACTGAAAGTATGCCCGTAGTCAAAGAATACCCATCTGGTCACAAATGGATTGAGTTGGCACCTGAAAAAATGCCAGAGGGATATAAGTTACCCGAAGGTTACACGGTGACAAAAGATGATAGGGCGGATTTTCAAAACACGCCTTGGTTCGTTAAAGGGCCACATGGCGACATTATCTCTGGCGATAAAGGATTGTTTTACGCAACTCCTGAAGAGGCATTAAAAAATGCCACAGAAAAAACACACAGTGAAAATGCATATCAAAAACTATCTGATGCCCTACAGTATGAAGGCGACACAATGGGTCACTGTGTTGGTGGCTATTGTCCTGACGTATTAGAAGGACGTTCACGCATATTTAGCTTGAGGGATGCTAAGGGTGAGCCTCATGTAACAATTGAAACTAAGCCAAATCCATATCCAGTTAGTGGTGAAGCGTTTGCCATGTTACCACAGAGTACAAAAGCACAATACGGTCAATATGTTCGTGAATGGAGACAACGCAATCCTGACATTCAAAATTTGACAGATGAGCATACGATTCAAGCGTTAAAAGAAGCGGGTGTTCCACCACAGCCAGACGACATTGTTCAGATTAAAGGTAAAGGCAACAAAAAGCCTGTAGATAAGTACATTCCAATGGTACAGAACTTCCAACGTACTACTGGCTTTCCTATTAAGGGAGATATACAGAACTCTGGATTTGTTGATACTCATCCTGAGTTAAAAAAATTGGGAGAAAGTATTGGTTTAAAAGTACCAGATTATTTAACTAAAGACGAAGAAAATGTTTTACACCAACAAGTTGCTCCTCATATTGAGTCAATGGTTAAAAACGCAAACGATTTTTTAGATACTCATCCTGCATTTGAACCTCATCGTCAAGCAACTAGAGAATTTAATGATGCTCTTAGCAAAGAGTTTTCAACTAATGAGCCAGTTTATACTCAACAAGAGATGAATGAGCTTGAGCGTAGATCGTTGCAATCAATTCATCCAGAATTTCCTTACCATTTTAATGAAATAAAAAAAGTATTAAATAATCCAGAAGAACATGGTGAAGGTGATCCATTAAAGACTCAACTATATAATCTTGGAAAAATTGATGAGCTTCGTAACAAAGTAGGAGATGTTCCTACTGTACAGCCAACAGTAACTCCTAATAATCCACAGGGTTTAGCTAAAGGTGGAAGGGTCAAGCGTAAGGTTCATGTTGCTAATGACTTGGATATGATGCGCCATGAGATCCAGATGAAGGATAGCCCCAAAGGATTTGCAGGCGGTGGGATTGTGGACAAGATGATTGGCAAAGGAGTATCAAAACTATTCTCTGCTGTGGATAAGACCGCGGCTGAGTTGCCAAGGAGTAAGGGTACGGGCAAAGAGTTTATCATTGAGCTTAGCAAGAAGCCCGGCGTAAAGAAGGCTGAACTGGCAGACAGAAACTTGCACGAGATCAACGATCTGCCTAAGATGACTAAGGATGAGTTCCAAGCTGAACTTGCTAAACGTCCTGTGCCAAAAGTATATAAAAAAATATTGAGTAATGACGCAGAACCTTTACAGATTATTAAACACAATCCTGATAGCATACTAGACGACAAACACTGGGTTGTCGATAGCAATGGTGAACCAGTCACAGCCCATCCATTCCCATCGAGAGAGGATGCTGAATCTCATATTGAAAATCATGAGATAGATGAGAATCAGACACACCATGAGGGTTTTAAGCTTCCTGGTGGTAATAATTATCAGGAGCATTTGTACAAGTATGAGCCAGAAGGACAACCACCTTTTGTGGCAAATGAACATCATTTCGGTGCTGAGCCTAATGTATTAGCTAGTGCTCGAACAGTTGACCGTAGAACACCTGATGGCAAGAAAATCTTACATGTTGAGGAGATTCAATCTGATTGGCATCAGGATGGACGTAAGTATGGTTATAAGGACTCAAATCCAGAAGCAAAAATAGAGCAATTAAAAGAACTAAAACAAACATTTGATGATCTTAACAAGCGCAGAAGAATTTTGCATGAGCAAGCTTTAAGAGAGCCAGAGGCAGGACTAAAATTTGAAAGTTTGATGGAAGAAGCAAATGGAATAACGCCTAAATTGCTTGAATTAAATAGTCAGATGTATGATCTTGATCATTTGACAAGACAAAATATAAATGCAGTACCAGACGCTCCATTCAAAAATAATTGGGAGCACATGGTCAGCAAGGACTTAGTCAAACACGCCATTGACAATGGGTATGACGCAATAGCATTGACCCCCGGGAAAGAGCAGGCAGATAGATATAGCTTGGCTAAGCAAATAAACAAGCTTATTTATGTTGACACTGCTTCTGGAACTGGTAAGTTTGGTGAGCATTTACATGGAGAGCCAACAGCGGGGAAGCTACAAGCTTTTGATCATCGTGGAAATAAAGTAATTGATGAAGATATTAATCCACATGAATTACCTGATTACATTGGGAAGGAAGCCGCTAGTAAACTGCTTGAATCCAAGCCTTTTGATGTAAGTGAAAATAGTGGATTTGATGGCAATCGTTGGAGAGAGTTAGCAAATCAAGATTTGAATATTGGTGGCGAGGGCATGAAAGCCGCATACGACAAGCGCATCCCCAACACCTTCAACGACATTGGTAAGCCATACGGCGCTGAGATGAAGCTTAATGAGTTACCAGTATTAAATAGTGGTAAACATTACGCAAACAGAACAATCGAGGGCGATAGTTTTAATGTCATGGATGGTAATGACAACATAATTTCAAGCCATCCAACGCAACAAGAAGCAAACATAAAAGCTAGAGAACTAAACTCTACTCCTCTTCATTACATGGAATTCACACCAGAGATGAAACAAAACGTAGCCACAGAAAGTTTACCTGCCTATGCAGATGGTGGACAAGTAAAACACCCAGGCTTCATAAACCCATCTTTAAAGCTTGCTAACGGGTCTGTCACACTCAATCCTTTAGAGTTTATGCCAAACTATCAAAGGGGCGGTAAAGTCCACGTAACAGACGATTTGGACATGATGAGGCATGAGGTTCATATGGCAGGCGGTGGATCATTAACTAATAATGTTCTCAAGAAAGTTGGTCAATTTATAACCAAGGCCGAGAAAGTACCTGCTGTTCCTTTGAGCATACCAAGATCTACTCCAAAAACTTTAGAAGATATTGACAAAATTGCTACGCGAGTTGCCAAGCAGATGATTGGTGAGCACGTCAGGCCTGAGAACTCGACTAAGACGGTTAATCTTGCAGGAAGATCAATGAGGGAGAGCGAAAGGCTTAAGGGCCTTCCGTATCAGATACAACCAACTGGAACCGCTCAAAAGGCAGACGCATATACACCACAAATTGGCGATGTGAATGTAGCTATTCCTGGAGACCAAACTATTTCTGATTCAATCTTGCGTCATGCAGGAGATATAGAAGACATCAACTCTATACAGGAAGGTGGTTCAAAATATGGACTCGGCAAAATGTCGCTTGAGCATCCATTATTTTGGGCCTCTGGTGAAGATCCCGCTCAAATGGCGCAAGATAAGATTACAAGATTAGCGGGTTATTACGAACCAAGCCGTGTCATTGGTCAGCATTTGGGTATGGGTCCAGTAGCTAACAACTTTGCTATGCATTTAGCAGATGCAAACCTTCGTGCTACTGATTTGTCAAAGATGAAACCAGAACAGATGTATAGCTTTGATAACATCATTGCTAATGGCTATGTTAAGAAAAATGCTAAGACTGGTGAGTATGAGCACATTAATTTTCCGCATTGGCCTGGTATAGCTGATCCAGAAAGCGCATACAAAGCTATGCAAGAAGATCCAGAGTTACGTAAATGGTACAACAGTAGGATGAAAACTCCTGACATTACCAGTGCTCATGGATTGCCAAATGGATTGGATATTCAATGGGCCATTACAGAGCCTGCACTGCGTAACATGGAGGTTAATTTAACTGGATTGTCTGCGGGTAAGATGGTTCCGGGCGCTGAATTAACAGACACGGCTAATCACAATACTTATAACAAAGGCATTCAAGGATTAGCATTGCAGCCACAGACCCCTCCTGCACCATTTGAAATTACATTTCCAGATGCTACTCAACACGTTAGATCGACTAAGAATCCTACTGACTTTACTGGAACCATACAAAAAGTATTTCCTCACCAATTGGTTGATGACCAATATTTAAATGAAGTCGGACAATACAACGACTTAATTAAAAAATATACTGGTCAGAAAAAGGGTGGTAGGGTTAAAGCTAAAAAGGCAAATAAAAAAGCCAATGTTCAAATAACTGACAACATAGAAATAATGCGTCACGAATTAAGTACAAGAGGATAAACATGGCAACACAAATGCCCATTGAACAAGACTATGGCCGTAACATTGACGGCATGGAAATGACTGAGAACGAAGACGGCTCGGTTGAATTTGGTATGCCTCCAGAGGATATGGAACTTGAGGAACTGGCTGATGGTTCTGTTATTGTTCATGACCCAGACTTTAAAGGACCATCGGAGGACAAGAAGTTCTACGAAAACTTGGCCGAGGTATTTGATGTTAAAGGATTGGCGCTTGAGTATGCAGACCTTATTGAAAAAGATAAGGAAGCGCGAAAACTAAGAGACAAACAATATGAAGATGGTATTAGGCGTACTGGCATGGGCAATGATTCACCAGGCGGTGCGACGTTCTTTGGGGCTTCCAAGGTAGTTCATACTGTGATGGCTGAGTCTTGCGTAGACTTTGCGGCCAGAGCCATTAAAGAAATGTTTCCACCTGATGGGCCAGTGAAGACAAAAATATTAGGTGATGTTGATAAAGCCAAAACCGAACGTGCGGAGCGTAAGGTAGAGTTTATGAATTGGCAGATCACTGAGCAGATTGAGGAGTTCCGCGACGAACAAGAGCAGTTATTGACCCAACTTCCTCTTGGTGGTTCCCAATACTTCAAGATGTGGTATGACGACGATAAAAAACGCCCTTGCGTAGAGTTCTTGCCAATTGATAGAGTTATTGTACCGTTCGCTGCGTCCAACTTCTACACTGCTCAACGGGCTACAGAAGTACACGAAATTACAGAGTGGGAAGTTAAAAAGCGCATCAAGTCTGGTATGTATCGTGATGTTAATTTAATACGTGCCACAATGGAGCCAGAGCTTACTGGTCCACAAAAAGCCAACAACAAGATTGAAGGCAAGCGCTATGAGGACAACGAAGATGGAGTTAGACGTTTTTATCATTCATATGTATGGTTAGAGTTTGAAGACGATAAATATACAGATGGGGATATGGCACCTTACATATTAATGATTGACGCACTAGACCACGAGGTTGTTGGTTTATACAGAAACTGGGAGGACGGCGATGAAACAAAAACCAAGCTTGACTGGGTGGTGGAATTTAAGTTCATTCCGTGGAGAGGAGCCTATGCAGTTGGCCTCCCTCATCTCATCGGTGGCCTTAGCGCCGCTCTTACTGGTGCTTTACGCGCTTTACTCGATACTGCACATATCAACAACTCTGCTACTATGCTTAAGCTTAAGGGTGCTAAGGTTAGTGGTCAATCTCAACAGGTCGAGGTTACGCAGGTTGCGGAGATTGAAGCAGGTCCAGGTATCAACGATATCAGGCAAATTGCTATGCCTATGCCTTTTAATCCTCCTAGCCCTGTTTTGTTTGAGTTGCTTGGATGGTTAGATAACGCGGCTAAGGGAGTTATAACCACTGCTGAGGAGAAGATAGCTGACGTCACAGCGCAAGCGCCTGTAGGTACCACACAAGCCCTTATTGAGCAAGGATCTGCCGTATTCTCAGCCATCCACGCTAGGTTGCATCAATCTCAAGCTAGGGTCCTAAAAATTCTTGGCAGACTTAACCGTTGGTATCTAGATGACCAAAGGAAAGGCGAGATTGTCAAAGATTTGGAAATATCCAAAGAAGACTTTGAGCGCAACACAGATATAGTGCCGGTTTCAGACCCACATATTTTCTCTGAAACGCAAAGGATGGCGCAATCTCAGGCTGTTATGGCATTGATGGACAAATACCCTGCACAGTTCAATCAAAAGGTTGTGATTGAGCGTTTTATGAAACAGATGAAAGTACCAGGACTCAATGAGTTAATGGTTGAAGAGGCCGAGCCTAAGAAACAAAACCCCGCGGATGAGAATGTGGCCATGTCACTGGGTCAAGCGGCTAACGCATACCCTGAGCAAGACCACTTGGCTCACATTCAAACGCACTTTGATTTTATGCAAAACCCATTATTAGGTGCCAATCCTATTATTGCTAATGGGTTGGTCATACCTATGATTGACCATTTAAAGCAACACATGACTATGTGGTATTTACAGCAGATGAATGGTTATGCAAATAAGGACGACAAGAAACAATCTATTCAATACCAAGATCCTAAATTTACGGCGCAGATTGACAAGATTTTTGCTTTGGCATCTCAGCACGTGGGAATGGATTTACAAAACAAGATCTTTGCCCAACTGATGCCTGATTTCCAACATTTGATAGAACTAAGGCAACAAGCACAACAACAGGCGCAACAACCTGATGCAGATGCACAGGCGCTTATTCAGACATCAATGGCCGAGACACAACGTAGAACTGAGCGTGATAAGCAAGAAATGGCGCTCAAGGGTCAGCAAATGCAAGCTACAACTCAGATTGCACAGGCCAAATTGGCAAATGAAAAACAAAATGTACAGAGTCAGAGGGAGTTGGACATAGCCATCAACTCTACTGACAATCTGACTAAAGAGCGAATAGCTTCGGCGCAACTGACAAGGGACGCCGCCAAGCTTCAGCAAGAGCAGTATGACACTGCAATTTCGCTTCAAAATGAAGCACAACGACACTTAGGAGGTGATTATGGCCAGTGAAAATGAGCAAAAGGGTATTGATGTGCCCCAACACAAGCGTATAGCGCAAGGCGAAAAGCTTGATGGGACAAGTTATACACCCAAGGGTGGATCTGAAGGCAAGAAAAGCCCATTAGAGCAAGCTAAAAAGAAGAAATGAGTAAGTTCATCGGAGATCTAATCAGCGAAATTAAGACAGAACAACTTGATATGGCAGTTTCATTGGCAAATGGTAACGCTATCAATTGGGAATCTTATCAACGTATGGTTGGGATGAACATGGGACTACAAAAAGTCTTGGATTTAATTGAACAAAAATTAGAAGAGGAAGAAAAATAATGAGTGATATTGACTTGGCATGGGCTTTTCCAGAGGTAGAACCTGGTGTAGAGCCTTTGGGAGCACGAGTATTGGTACAACTTAGAAGAACTAAGAAAAAAATGACTGCGTCTGGCATTATTTTGGCCGAGGAAACTCGAGAAACCGAAAAATGGGCAAACATGGTTGCAAAAGTATTGGCTATTGGCCCATTGGCCTACCGTAACCGTGACACGATGGCTTCTTGGCCTGAAGGTTCATGGGTAAAGGTGGGAGATTTTATTCGCGTTCCTAAATGGGGTGGGGATAGATGGGAGGTTCCAGTTCCTGGAGAAGACAAGAATGAGGATAAGGCGCTATTTATGGTGCTAAACGATCATGAAGTCATATCTAGGGTTAAAGGCGATCCGTTAGCAATGGCGGAATATGTGTAAAACGTGCAAGATTACCGTAAAGAGGGAAAAGCATGACTGAAGTAATAGAAAAACCAGAAGAAGAGATAAAAGTTAAAGAGGAAGTTGATGGTTCGGTGGTCTTTGACCTACCCGAAAGCATGGCACCCCAAGATGAGTCTATTGACGAAATCAAGGAGCCTAAACAAAAAGCATCCCACGACGATGATCACCCAGACGACACAGATGAAGTGCGTCAGGAAAAGATTAACCGCAGAAAAATGCGTCGCCAAAGGGCTAAACAAGACAACGCCGAGAAGGATGTCCAACTTCAGCAACTTAAGCGACAAAACGAAGAGTTAATGCAACGCCTATCTCAGGTTGAGCGTAAGACTCACGGCGCAGAAATAGCTCGGGTTGATAAGGCAATTGAAGACCAAGAACTTAGGCTTCAATACGCTCGTCTCAAGATAACAGAGGCAACAAGCTCCAGTGATGGGGAGGCAATGGCGAAGGCTCAAGATTTACTTTATGAGACACGCCAACAGTTGGATGCCTTGAAAAACTTGAAAAAGCAAGCCTCACAACAACCTGCACAAAAACAAAACATTCCAGACCCACGCTTACAGCGCAATGCCTCAGAGTGGATGGAGCGTAATAGTTGGTATCGACCAGACGCCCCAGACGAGGATAGCGAAATAGCTAAAGTCATTGATAAACGTCTTGTGGAAGAGGGTTGGGACCCAACTAGGCAAGAATATTGGGAAGAATTAGATAATCGCTTGCAAAGGCGTCTACCGCATAGATACAATACAGATACAGACGATGAACCTGTAGTTAGACAGCGACCAAGAAACGTGGTAGCAAGTAGCGGACGCGAATCATCTTCGGCAGGCGCAGGCCGAAATTCTTATACTCTTACTCCTGAACAGGTAAGAGCTATGAAGGATGCGGGATTCTGGGATGACCCAGTAAAACGCACAAAAATGATCAAGCGATACGCATCAGAAGCCCGTTTAACAAGGAGTAACTAATTATGGAATCACGTTTAAAAAAATCTTTAGATGCAGGCGGTAGACAGAATCGTGCTCAGCAAGATGAATCCCGTCAGGCACCAGAAGAAAAGTTCGTCTCAACGCAGGAACGTCGCAAGATGTGGAGTGATGAGTGGACACAAAGAGCATTGCCAGATGTCCCTAAGATCCCTGGTTGGCATTTGTGTTGGTTGTCTACAACTAATTCATATGACAGCATTGACAAAAGAATTCGTATTGGGTACGTACCAGTGAAAGCCGAAGAGGTACCAGGATATGAAAACAACAAAGTCAAAGCAGGTGAGTTTGTAGGCTATATAGCTTGTAATGAAATGTTGCTGTTTAAGCTACCAATGGATGTGTATCAAGATGCGATGACACATTTCCATCATGATGCTCCGCTAGAGGAGGCGAATAAAATTCGTCAACAGGCAGAGTCTTCAGTGGGAAGAGACAGTAACGGCAAGTCATTAGGCCGAATCGAAGGTGACGGTATTGGCAACATTGATGAACCGCTTTCCGCACCCGTATTTTCAGGGTAGGCAAGTTTAAAAAAGGAGTTTTCATGTCTAGTACATTGCAAGCTTTCGGTTTACGCCCTTCGTTCCATCCCTCCGGCTTGGATCGTGCTCAGGCGTTAGCAGGAGGCATCACTTCTGGTTATTCTTCAAATATTTTGAAGGGACAACCAGTACTTTACTCTTCTGGAGTAATCGTTCCCGTTACAACCACAGGCGCTTGGTCTGGGGCTTTTTCGGGTGTTTCATGGACTGATACCACAGGACGTTTCCGTGTAAGCAACTATTGGCCTGCCAATACAAGTTTTATCACTGGATCGTGCGTAGCTTATTTTTATAACGATCAAAACATTGTTTATGAAATTCAAGCTGACGGATCTATGGCTCAAACCACAGTCGGTCAAGGTTTTAACTTCACTAACTTAACTTCTGGCTCTACAACCACAGGATTGTCACAATGTACCCTTGGTGCATCGTCATATGTTGGTTCTAGCGCCGCGGGTCAAATGCGTGTTGTGGACCTCTCGCCCGCGCCAGGCAATGCTTGGGGCGATTCCTATACCATCGTACGTGTGGTTAACTCTGCTTCTCAGTTCTTCGGATCTGTGAATTCTTTATAAGGGGTAAATTATGGCCGCACCAATGCGAAGTACGGACTTTAGAAGTATCGTTGAGCCTATTCTTAACGAATGTTTTGATGGCGTATATGATCTTCGTGAAGACGAATGGTCACGTGTTTTCCGTGAACAAGAAGGTATTCCAAGGAATTACCATGAAGAGCCAGTCCTTTATGGATTTGGCGCCGCACCACAACTCCCTGATGGCACACCAGTGTCATACCAACAGGGTGGAGTGTTATTCCTACAGCGTTATGTTTATTTAGTGTATGGCCTTGCCTTTGCACTGACTAAGACACTCGTTGAGGACGGTGACCATATCCGTATTGGTCAAGTTTATGCAAGACACCTTGCACAATCTTTGATTGAGACGAAGGAAACCCTAGCCGCAAACATCCTCAACAACTCCTTTAACTCAGGATATGTTGGTGGTGATGGCGTATCTTTAATCAACACAGCGCATCCAATCACAATTGGTACGTTCTCTAATCAATTGTCTACCGCCGCCGTGCTGTCACAGACATCTTTAGAGCAAATGTTGATTCAGATTCGTAACGCTGTTGACAATAACCAGAAGAAAATTCGTTTGGTACCACGCCAGTTGGTTGTGGCTCCAGGCAATATTTTCCAAGCTGAAGTGTTGCTCAAATCTGTGTTACGCACGGGAACAGCTAATAACGACATCAACCCCGTCAAGTCTATTGGCTTGTTGGATGAGGGTGCCGCAGTTCTGTCACGTTTGACTTCAGCCACCGCATGGTGGGTGCAGACAGATGCGCCAGAAGGCATGAAGCTGTTAATGCGTCGTCGTTTAGAGAAGACTATGGAAGGTGACTTCGAGACTGACTCTATGCGTTACAAGGCTACAGAGCGTTATGTACTAGGATGGACAGATCCTAGAGCGTTGTTCGGTACACCTGGTATGTAAACCGAGTGGGGAAGGGAGTCAAATCTCTTCCCCTTTTTAAAATTCTTAACGGGTTCATGCCCAAAAGGAAATAAAATGCCCCAATTTTCAGATGACCTATTTTTAGGTTCTGCACAAGCTTACGTTGGTACAAACGTCAATAGTGCGTTAGGTGATCCATCCCCCATGTCTGTAGGTTTTGGACCTATGGGACGTGTTTATTTATACGATACAACTGCTGTTGCGGGTGCTGTTGCTGCTGTTTTGGCCGCAAAAACACCTACAGTAGCGACAACATACAGTGGTACACAGTTAGCAACTGCTTCGGCAACTAACGGCACAACTCAGGTCGTAAGAACTGATGGTACAACTGTATTGCAGTTTGACTACCCCCGTGCTGTTGCTTGTACAACTGCTTCTGGTAGCCCGACCAACTCAGTAATCACAATTACTGGTTATGATTACTACGGTAACTCTATGACTGAAATCATTCAGTCTGGTACTGTAGCTTCTACACAAACCAAGGGACGTAAAGCGTTTTTCCAGGTTTACTCTATTGCCTTCTCCGCTGCTACCGCAGTTGCAGTATCTATTGATACAACAAATATTCTTGGACTGCCTGCACGTATCAGTGATGAATCGTATATTCTAAGTAACAGATTCACAGGTTCTTTGTCTAACGACTCAGGAACTTTGACTTATGGTTACTACGCAAATACAACCAACTACAACACTCAATCAATTACCAACTTTACATCGGCTACTCCTGGCGTTGTAACTGTTGCTTATTCTCCGCCAAGTGGAACATTGATTCAATTGACTGGTGCTTTGGGTACTTTGACTGGTGTGTCGCTTAATACGACTTACTGGTGGACTAATTTGACTGGTACAACTGGCAAGTTGTCTACTACACAAGCTAACTTCCTAGCGGGTACTTACGTTGCAACAGGTGGTACAACAATTACTTCAGGTATAAGTCTTGTTCCTCAATTGACATCAACCTCTGTAACTCCCGATGTGCGTGGTACATACGCGCCTGGTGGTACTTTAAATGGTTCCGCTAAGTTGGTTCTAACTCTTGGTTTGACAGCCATCCAAGTTGGTCCTAATGCCACAACAACTGGTTTACTTGGTAATACCCAAGCTTAAAGGAGATAAATTATGGCCAAATCAAGCAAAGGTGCAGGAGGCTTTAGCCAAATGCCAAAAATGATAACTGATGAACCTTCAGTTATTTTAAAGCTCAAAAAAGGTGGTTCTGCTCATCATAAGTCTATGAAAGAGCACGAAGAGCATGGTCATAAATCCATGCACAAAGCAGTGGGTGGCATGATGAATATGCCTGCTCGTGGTGGAATGATGCCTTCTAAAAACCCTTTAATGGGTGCTTTAGCCGCTCGTCGCGCTGCAATGCAAGGCATGAACTCACCCATGATGAAAAAGGGTGGTAAGGCTCATAAAGCTCACGGTGGAGAGGTTGAGTCTAAAGCCAAGCAACATCGTGAAGACGCTAAGATGGCTAAGATGGAGAAAGAACTTAAGCATCATGAAAGCATGAAAGCGGGTAAAGCTCATCACGGCTTGAAAAAAGGTGGCTCAGCAATGGGCAAAGGGATCGACAAGTTTGAGACTAAAACTACTGACGAAAAAGCACCTGGTAAGTTCTTACAGACTGAAATGCATGATGGTGAGCACCATGACAAAGTTCATGGCACTGGCATGGTCAAAGAGGGCAATGCAGGCGGTTTCAAGCATGGTGGTAAGGCTCATAAGGTTTCTGGTCACCCAGAAGGATCTATGCAACACCACAAGGCTATGGCTAAGCATTACGCTGAGAAGTGCAAAGAAGGTGGATCTGCTCATCATCGCAAAATGATGGAGCACCACAAAGCTATGTGCAAGGGCGGTAAATACGCTATTGGTGGAACTGTTTCTGAAAATGTTGCCAAAAAGTATGAAAACACAATGATGGTTGATGGCGAGCATCACGACTCCGTACATGGTACTGGTGATGTTAAAGAGTCAAACGCAGGTGGATTCAAGCACGGTGGTAAGGCTCACATGAAGCATGGTGGTAAGCACCACTTTGCCAAAGGTGGAAGCGCCGCTCCTGACTTAAACCTAAAAGACACTGTTGAAGGTGGAAATTGGGAAAACCGTCCTGCTGACACAACTAAGCCTGGTGTGCGTATGCAGACTACTGGCGCTGTCAAGGAAGGTAATGCAGGTGGCTTTAAGCACGGAGGCAAGGCTTCAAAAAAGCACTTCGCCACGGGGGGCGCTGTTAATAAACAGGGTTCTGCTGTGGCTATGCCTCAAGGTAAAAAGCCTGCATCTCCACCAGTTGCGATAACTCGCTTGTCTGGCACCTTCAAAAAGGGTGGACAAGTAAAGCATCATGCGGATGGGGGAGCTATATCTGATTATGATCGAAGGATGATGGAATTTGCTCCTGGTCAAAATATGAGAGATGTATCTCCACAAGACGTTGCTGATGCTAAGCAAAGGGCTAGAGATTCCGCTTCTTACGCTGAAGCTTCAAGGATTACTCCAAGAAGTGCAGGCGCAGGAAGAGGTTTTGTAAATCCTGAAATGGTTAGAAAGCACGGCGGTAGAGCCAAGAAGTAAAAATCGGTGGGGGCTTCGGCTCCCACCACTCTAATAGGTGAAATATGTCTGAAATCTCAGTCTATACAGGTCCGTCATCCAATTCCGATAATCAATTAAGAATTCAGCAGGCACAGCGTTCTACTGCGTATGATCCAGTAGACAAGATGCGTGTTTCAACACCGCAGTCCTTGATTGATACTGACTTTGAATATGGTCAGCAAGGTACGAAGTGGGAACAAACCTCGATGCAAAACAACCGCGCATCGTTGTATTACTTAGGTAATGCCACATTACCAGTATCAGCTATTGCGGGTAATCAGTCCACAACAAATCAGTTGGTCATAACAATGACCTCCTCAAACGTGCCAAACGGCTCTCCAATCTTCATTGAAGATGCAATTGACCCTAACGCTAATGGTTGGGGTTGGGTGGCTTCTGGAGGCGGTTCTACAGCCACTTCTATTACTGTAAACATGGCTCAGGCAATTACAACAGCAACATGTTGGTCGGCTACTTCTACTTATGTTTACCTCGGTTATTTGTATAGCGGATATGGATTTAACTTAACTGGAACAACAGCATTCACTTTTACTGGATCAACAGTTAGTTGTACAACTACTTATCCACATGGATTGTCAGCGGGTTCTTTGATTTATATCACTGGAACAACTGGTCCAAGCACAGCAACGACGATAAATGGTCCTCAGATTGTGGTTACAACGCCTATAGCAACGACATTTACGTTCACCAATATTAACGGCACACCTTCTACGACAATCGCTAATACAGCGGGTGCAAGCAATCTGTATGCACGTCCTGCGGGATATGTGGATACTCACGCTTATGATGGATCTGTCAATTTTACGGTTGGCGCATCCATACCCAATCAGGTTTTACAACGTCAAACCCGTAGATATTTCCGTTACCAGTCTGGTAAAGGAATTCAATTTTCTACTGGAACAATTCTTAAGCCACAGCTTCAGCAACCAGTACTGACATCTTCCAGTGCAACAGTTACTGTTACGACTAAGTTTCCGCACAATTTAACTGTAAACACAGTTATTGTTGTGACTGGCGCTGATCAAAGTGCTTATAACGGTACTTTTGTTGTTAAAACAGTACCCACTGCATTAACTTTCACTTATACAACGCTGAATAACATTGTTCCTTCAGCAACGCCTGCGACTTCCACAGGTGGATTTATTCACGTAAGTCCATATTCCTGGTACGGCGCAAGCAATAAGATTGGATTCTTTGACCAACAAAATGGTCTTTTCTTCCAATACGACGGTCAAACACTGTATGCGGTTTATCGTAACTCAATCAACCAAATCGTAGGTACAGTATCTGTAACCAACGGTAGCGGCGCTGTAACTGGATCAAGCACTCAGTTTACAACTCAATTGGTTGTGGGTGATTACATTGTTATTCGTGGTCAATCTTACAGAGTTTTGAGCATTGCAAGCGATACAAGCATGTATATCAGCCCTGAGTACCGTGGAACTACGATTGCTAATGCAATTGTTTCACGCACTATTGACCAAAAAGTACCGCAGTCACAGTGGTATGACGTGTTGGATGGTTCTAATTCAGCCTCCAATCCTTCTGGATACAACCTTGACCTCACCAAAGTACAGATGTTCTACATTGACTACTCTTGGTACGGCGCGGGTGTGGCTCGATTTGGTATTCGCACCACTGGTGGAACGATTACTTATATCTACAATTTCCAAAACAACAACGTAAACTACACTGCTTACATGAGATCTGGTAACTTGCCATCTCATTATGAGCAAAATGGTGTATTGCCTATTACCAATATTACATCTAGCGTTGGAGTTAGTGATACAACTATTAACGTGATTAGCACCGCAGGATTTAACCCCGCAGGTAGTACAGCCAGATTTATTGGTAGCGGAACTTCTGGTGTGATTGAGTACTTCACATACACTGGAATTACAAGCGCGGCTAATTCTTCCACAGGTTATCCACAGTTGACTGGTTTAACTCGCGGTACTACTGGTGGTTCATCTGCTACAGCATTCACATACTCTGCAACTGCTCCCGTAGCTGTTGAGTATGCGGCTCCTGATGCGGCGGCGATGTTGTCTCACTGGGGTTCTTCAGTGGTGATGGATGGTGGATTCAACCAAGACGTATCCGCTATTTACAACTATGGTATGTTGACCGCTTTGACTAGCCCTAACAGCACAGCAAACGTGCCAATTATGGCTATTCGCTTGGCTCCATCCGTGGATAACGGCACAGTTGGATTGCTTGGTGTTAAAGAAGTTATCAACCGTCTACAGTTGCAGTTGAATGAGATTGCTGTTGTGACCAACACGACCTATCTAATTCAATTGGTGCTCAACGGTATACCTTCTGGAGCATTCTCTGGATCGTTTGTATCTCCCGTTCAAGGCGGTACAAATACCAGTTCACTCGTTCAGATTGCTGTTAATACAACCAATACCGTTACTATTTCAGGTGGTGAGTCAATTGCGGCTTTCTATACCAATAGCTCAGGTCAAACTGGTTATCCTTTGGCATCTATCTCTGCGATTGGTAACTCTGCCAACGGTGGCGGTACATCTAACAGTGTTCCAACATCTCAATCGGGTCAGTACCCAGATGGTCCAGACATTTTGTACATTGTTGCTACAACGCTCAATGCGGGTGCTTCTAACACCGTCGTAGCTCGTCTCAACTGGCAAGAGTCACAAGCATAATGCCAAGCAAATCACCTGCTCAACATAGGCTGATGGAAGCCGCCGCCCACACAAAAGGTGGGTATGGTGGTGTTCCTCAAAAAGTTGGTAAAGAATTTGTAAATTCTGACAAAATGAAAAAAGGTGGACTATATGAAAATATTCATGCAAAGCAAGAACGTATTGCTCACGGCTCTAAAGAACATATGCGTAAGCCTGGTAGCAAAGGTGCGCCAACTGCTGAAGCGTTCAGAGAGTCCGCCAAAACAGTAAAGAAAAAAGAAGGTGGAGTAAGTCTGGCGGTGGGTAGGGGAGAAAAATTATCTGTATCTAAGGGCGCAGGGCTTACGGAAAAAGGTAGGGCTAAGTACAATAGAGAGACTGGATCTCACTTAAAAGCTCCTCAACCTCAAGGTGGTGCTAGAAAAGATTCATTTTGTGCTCGTATGAGCGGAGTAGTTGAACACTCAAAAGGAGATGCGCCAAGAGCCAAGGCATCACTTAAGAGATGGCATTGCCCAGGATGGTAAAAAATGGCATATTCAGGAACCGTTGGCAATACAGTCATTACTGTACAGCAACTCATTGATCACGGCGCTCGTCGTGCGGGTAAGCTTGCAGAAGAATTAACGGATGAGCAGGTCCAATCTGCTAAAGAATCTTTGTTTTACATTTTATCCAACTTAATTAACCAAGGTATTCAGTATTGGGCGGTGGTTAAGTACGTAATGGGTTTAAACGCCAATCAGTATATATATACTTTGCCTAATGGTGCAAATGATATCCTAAACTGCTTGTACAGAACAATGGATCAACCATCGGGGAGCTATTCATCGAGCGCAGGGGGGGTTGTTGCAAATGTGTATGACGACAATATCAGCACATATTGTCAACAAACATCAGCAAACGGAAACATTTCTGTTTTCTACGGAACAAACCAAAGCACATACATAGGATCTATTGGCTTTATGCCTTATATTTCTGGTGGTGGTAGCCAAACTTGGAATTACACGTTCCAAAGTTCTGCTGATGGCACTACTTGGACTACTTTGTATACGGGGACCAGTGTTACTGTGACCGATTCTCAGTGGATTTGGCAAGATATTGATCCTGGTCAAAATGTTCCATATTACAGAATGGTAGCTTCTGGTGGCACAACGCTATCTTTGCGAGAGCTTTATTTTGGAAATAATGCAAGACTATTGCAAATGTCACGGTTAAATCGTGATGATTATTCAAATTTGCCCAACCAAAACTTTACAGCCAATCAGCCGTATCAGTACTGGTTTGACAGAACAATTCCTCAGCCAACCTTTTACTTGTGGCCTGTTCCAAGCACGAATTTTGTCCAAGCGACCATTTGGTATTCAAGACAGATCATGGATGTGGGTGCGTTAACGAACCAACTGGAGATTCCAGATCGTTGGTTGATGGCAATTCAATCTATGTTAGCTCACCAGATGTCAATTGAACTTCCTGGCGTGGATATACAAAGGATTGGATACCTTGAGGCTCAAGGTGAAAAGTATTTTCAAATGGCTGAACTCGAAGAACGCGATAAATCTCCAATTTACCTGGCCCCGAATATTTCAGTATATACGAGGTAATTATGGCTAAATGGCTTGACACAGAAGGTTATGCAAGTATAGCGATTGCCGTCTGTGATCGTTGTAAGATGAAACGTCCTTTATCTACTCTTAATCCTGACATTAACTTCCCAGGGTTACGGGTGTGTGAGGAAGGTTGCATGGATGAAAAAGATCCATATCGTTTGCCTGCGAGAAAAACAGAACGTATTAACTTAAGGTTCCCAAGACCTGATGAGTCATTGAATGTTCCCAACAATCAATTAATTACGGGTCCGTATAGCAATTCTATAATATCAACTGGTAAGAATACGTCTCCTCCTGGCTTGGTTAATGGTGATGAAGATGAAATTAGTATAGGTTCATAATGGCACAACTACAAATATCTCAATTACCAACCGCATCCACTTTAACTGGATCGGAATTAGTCCCTGTTGTACAAAATGGTGTGACGTCACAGACTACTGTGAGCAACATCATTACATCCCCGTCATTGACTCAGACATTTTTGACAATTGGATCACAACCTAGTTTGCCTAATGCTCGGTACATAGGTGCGGGGACTGGTTTAATTGGCACGGACAATGGGGCGGGTTTAAATTATGTTTTATCCATTACAGGCGCTCCTTTAGCTCTGTATAACAACAGTAATGGTATTCAGGTAAAGACAGGCGCAAACACAATGTCTGCAGTGCAGATAGCTGTTGGGTCTGGTTTGTCTGTCAGCAATTCTGATGGAACAACGGGAAACCCCACTATTTCCCTGAATGGATTTTTATCGACCATTAATAACGTATCTGGAACTGGGTTGTTGGCGGTTGCGGGTGGTTCTACGGCTACATCTGTGACAATTACGGGTGGAACGGGCATATCGGTTACCAATGGTAATGGATCTGGTGGTAATCCAACAATATCTATTTCTCCAACAACGGGCACGGGTAATGTTGTTTTTTCATCAAGCCCAACTATAAACAGCCCTACCTTGGTCACACCGGCACTGGGCACTCCTGCATCAGGAATAATGACCAATGTGACTGGGGTACCTCTCACAACTGGTATAACAGGCGTTTTAGCCGTTTCTAATGGAGGTACAGGGGTTACATCGTCTACGGGTACGGGTAGCGTTGTTTTAAGTGCAAGTCCAACATTTACTGGCACTCCTACTGCTCCTACGGCATCTACTGGAACAAACAACACGCAATTGGCGACCACAGCGTTTGTGGCCAATACGATTGCAACTGGAACTGGTTTAATTACATCGTTTAGCGGTGGGACAACTGGGTTACTGCCAAGTAGTGCGTCTACTGGTGCAATTACGCTCAGTGGCAAGCTTATTATTGCAAATGGTGGGACAAATGCTACGGCTACGCCGACAGCCGGTGCGGTTGCTTACGGAAACGGTACGGCATATGCGTTTACTGCGGTGGGTAGTTCAGGGCAAGTATTGGTTAGCCAAGGAGTTGGTGCGCCTGTTTGGGCATCTGTTTCTGGTACGGGAACGGTTACCTCGGTATCTGTGGTGTCTGCAAATGGTTTTACGGGTACTGTAGCAACCGCCACGTCAACCCCTGCTATAACGCTCTCTACAAGCATTACGGGTATTTTGAAAGGGAATGGCACAGCTATCAGCGCCGCAGTCTCTGGGACCGATTATGCGCCCGCTACGAGTGGCTCATCTATTCTTTATGGAAATGGATCTGGTGGATTTAGCAATGTAACGATTGCAGGTGGATTGACGTTCTCTGGTGGCACATTAACTGGCTTGAGCGGTACAGTTACTTCGGTGGCTCAGTCTTTTACTGGTGGACTAATTTCAGTTGCAGGGTCACCCATTACGTCAAGTGGAACTTTAGCGTTGACGGTTGCGGGGACAAGTGGTGGTATTCCTTACTTTAGTTCAACATCTGCTTGGGCTAGTTCTGCTTTACTTAGTGCTAATGCGTTAATGGTTGGGGGAGGCTCTGGAGCATCGCCTAGCACAATCACAACAGGTACTGGTGTTGTAACTGCTTTAGGAGTCAACACAGGGTCAACAGGTGCTTTTGTTGTTAATGGCGGTGCATTGGGTACGCCTAGTTCAGGAACAGTAACAAATTTAACGGGTACAGCTTCTATCAACATTAATGGTACGGTAGGGGCCACAACTCGTGCATCTGGAGACTTTACAACTTTAAGTGCCAATACGGTTACGAGTACGACTCCTGTATTGTCTTTTAATGCGGCAAATTCTATAGCAACCTTTGGTTCTACAACAGCCAGTTCATACAATCAATTGGTCATTCAAAATTTGAGTGGGACCGCGGGGGCGTCTACAAATTATGTGATTTCTAATGATTTAGGTACAGACTCTAGCTATTATGGTGAGTTTGGAATGAATTCATCTGTGTATAGTGCGTCAACTCCAGTAGATTTTTTTAGTATCAACAATGGTGTTTACTTTTCTGCTCATAATGGTGATATTAGTTATGGATCTGGCACAGCAAATAAAACATATTTAACTTATGCATCTGGTGTTTCATCGCACGTTATCAACAACTCTGGTGCTCTTGGTTTTAATACAAACTTGGGAACAACCCCTGCGTTATCAGGTACAACAGGATTTGGTACATCTGGACAACTTTTGGTAAGCGCAGGGTCGGCGTCTCCCCCTTCTTGGAATAGTTCAATATCCATTACAAATTTAACCACAAGTGGAACGGTTACATTTGGAGGTACAGGTGCAGTAACGCTTCCCGTTGGAACAACTGCTCAACAGCCTACTGCTGTACAGGGTATGTTGAGGTTTAATACAACGACAACTCAATTTGAAGGCTATAACGGTACTGCTTGGGCGTCTGTGGGGGGCGCCGCTATATCAAATGATACGGCTACTGCTACAGCGGTTTATCCTTTATTTGCTAATGCAACATCAGGAACGGCACTAACTGTATATACAAGTAACGCTAAATATTTATATACCCCCAGTACAGGTTTATTACAAGCACCCAATGTAGCCTCTACTAATGGTATAACAATTAATGGCACAACTGTTTCAAGTAATGTAACTTTAGCAACGGGCACAAACGGTTTCTCAGTGGGTCCAATCACAACAGCATCTGGAGTTAGCGTCACGGTGAACTCAAGCCAGAGATGGGTAATCATTTAAGGAAATAACATGGCAAGCACGATAAGCGCAGGAACCACAACAACGACAGCCCTCGTATATACAGCGGATACATCTGGCGTACTTCAGCTACAAACTAATGGTACGACTACTGCGGTAACAATAGATACAAGTCAAAACGTAGGGATAGGAGTTACTCCTAGTGCTATTGCATCGTACAAAGTTTTAGCCATTAATAATTCAACGGGCGGTTTGATTGATTTAATGGTAAATGGAACGTCAACAGGCTATTTATATACTGATAGTGGCGGATTAAAAGTTGAAGGTGTCGGTGCTACACCAATTTTATTTAAAACCAATGGCACAACCGCGCTTACCGTTGACACATCTCAAAACGTAGGTATAGGAGTTACTCCTAGTGCTTGGGGAACCTTAAAAGCAATTGAAATTGCAGGCGGTGGGTCTGTTAGTTCTTACAATCAAGCAACTCAATTAAATGCAAATTGTTATTACAACGGCTCTTCTTATGTAATAAAAAATAATGGTAGTGCGGCAGGATATTTTCAAATTTCGGCTAATCAATTTCAATGGTGGCAAACTTCTGTTACAAGTGGTAACTTTACAGCTACCCAAGCAATGACACTAGATAATAGTGGTAATTTGCTGGTTAATACTAATACAAATAACATTGGTGGAGCTACAGGTAAAACAGCTATTCTTGGAATCTCAACTGGATACGGTTTAGTAACAGCTATGCCATCAAATGGTGGACAATATTACTATCATGGTTTTGGTACTTCGGCTGGGGTTCAAACAGGATACATTGCCTCAACAAATGGAGTAACAACTAGCTATGTTTCATTGTCAGACTATAGATTAAAAGAAAATGTTGCACCAATGACGGGTGCATTGGCAACAATTGCGCAACTTAAACCAGTAACTTACAACTGGAAAGCTGATGGCTCTAAAGGTCAAGGATTTATTGCTCACGAATTACAAGCTGTTGCACCTGATTGCGTAACTGGCGAAAAAGACGCTGTAGATGCTGAAGGCAATCCAGTTTATCAAGGCATTGATACTTCATTCCTCGTTGCTACACTAACATCCGCAATCCAAGAACTCTCCGCAAAAGTAACAGCTCTAGAAGCAAAGGTAGGAGCATAACAAATGTCATCAAATCTTATTACCGCAGACAATGGTGTTAGTTCTGGCGTTACTGGAATTACGCAATCAGCAGGGAGCGATGGAACCTTACAGCTTCGCACAACTTCTTCGGGCGGCAGTGCAGTAACAGCACTTACGCTAAACAACTCCCAACAAGCAACCTTTGCTAATACGATTAACGTACCTAATACATTTGGGTTTAAGAACCGTATTATTAATGGTGCGATGGTTATTGATCAAAGAGATGCTGGGGCAAGCATTACTCCTACAACATCTAATACATATTGTGTTGATAGATGGTCAAACTATATTTCACAATCAAGTAAATATTCAATTCAACAAAATGCAGGCTCTGTAACACCGCCAGTAGGTTTTAGTAACTATTTGGGTGTAACTTCTTTATCTGCTTATTCTGTTGGAGCAAGTGATTATTTTCTTCTAATACAAAATATTGAAGGCTATAACATTGCAGATTTAGGGTGGGGGACGGCAAACGCTAAAACAGTTACTTTGTCATTTCAAGTTTATTCTAGTTTAACTGGCACATTTGGTGGCGCATTAAAAGGTGCGTCAGGAACAGTTTATTCATATCCATTTACCTATTCAATATCATCGGCAAATACTTGGACAACAATTTCTATTACCATACTTGGACCAACATCAGGAACTTGGACATCAAATAATACAACTGGTATTCAACTTTCATTGGGATTAGGTGCAGGTTCTTCATATGCAGGAGCCGCAGGTTCTTGGCAATCTGGAAGTTACTATTCAGCTACTGGCGCAGTCAGCGTAGTCGGCACAAACGGAGCAACCTTCTACATCACAGGCGTTCAACTAGAAGTAGGAACCCAAGCAACATCTTTTGATTATCGTCCTTATGGTACTGAGTTGGCTTTGTGTCAGAGGTATTATTATAGTTTTTATGCGGGAGATACCATAGGTTACAGTATTAATACGACTCTAGCTGTTGTAGGAATTCCTTTGCCGTCAACTATGAGAGTTGGCCCATCTTCATTGACAATAACTCCATCTAATTTCAATTATTTTAATGGCTCCAATTCATTGACTGTACCTTCTGCAATAGGATTAGATGCTTACACTAATACATATATTGGATTAGTTGTAACAACAACTGGTTTAACTGCAGGTCAAGGGGGAAGACTTGCTAGTACAGGATCAACCCCATCATATTCAGTTGGCTTAAGTGCGGAGTTATAAATGTACACCCTTTATCAAAATACAAAAAATCAAACTATGGCTTTATTTACAAATCAAAATGGTTCTGTAACTAGCTTTGGTTTTGATATAAACAACACAGACTACCAACAATTCAAAAAAGAATTGGCAAATGGTGTGGAATTAAAAGATGCAGATGGTAATCAAATGACACCTGAGCAAATCACAACATTCTTGGAGACTTTACCATGACAACAGTTATTGGGGGATCAGCCCCATCAATTACGTTTAGTGACTCAACAACACAGTCTACTGCGGCTTTGCCTTTAACGGGCGGATCAGTATCTGCTGATATAACTGTACACGGACTAACAGTAGGTTTAGGTGGTGCTAGTGGTGCTGCAAATACAGCTTATGGAGTTAGTGCTATACCTATCGCACCAAACTCAGGCGTAGTTGCTATTGGAAATAGTGCTGGTAAATTATTTAATACATCCAGCGATACAGGTCAATCTACTTTTGTTGGATATTTTGCTGGTGCTTCTTGTGTTTCAGGAACAGATAACACTTTTGTTGGCGGTAGTGCAGGAACAAATACAACTGGTTCAAAAAATACTGCTTTAGGAAGTCAGGCGCTTCAATTAAACACTTCAGCATCTAACAATACAGCAGTAGGTTATCAGTCTCTTTATACCAATACAACTGGCGCACAATTAGCTGCGTTTGGTCATACCGCTTTATATTCAACAACAACAGCAACGGCAACTGTAGGGCTTGGTCATCAAGCTGGTTATGGAAATACCACAGGTTCTAATAATACTTTTGTTGGCGATACTGCCGCATATTCAAATTCAACAGGCTCTTACAACACGGCAATCGGTTCAAACGCACTTCAAGCCAACACCACAGCATCTAACAATACAGCAGTAGGGTATCAAGCTTTATATACTTTAAGCACGGGAAATAATACTGCCATTGGTTATGGTGCTCTTTATGGCGTTTCTGGAGGTAGTGGTGGTTCAACAAATGTAGGTGTTGGATATAACGCAGGTTCAAATATTAACAGTAATGCAAGTTACGTTGTTTGTATTGGTCCTAATACTCAACTCAATAATGGTTCAGATAATACAGAAATAATACTTGGAACAAATCCAAGTGCAAATGTGACAGGAAAAGGTGGTAATACTTTTTTTGTTTATGCCAATAATTCTGGAACATCTGCTACTGGAGGCTCTTATTACAACGGAGCAAATTCATCTTCTTGGTCAACAACTTCAGATGGTCGAATTAAAGAAAATATTGTTACGATTGCAGATGGATTAACGCCAATACTTGCACTTCGTCCGGTATCATTTGATTACATAGTTAGCAAACAAAAAGATGTATCTTTTATCGCTCAAGAATATCAAACAGTATTTCCAGAGCAAGTAGTTACTCATTCAGCCACAAAAGAAGAAGCGGAAGTAGCTGGAACGGACACTATATTTGGATTGCAAAAGAATCTTGACCCATATTTGGTTAGAGCAATTCAACAATTAAATGCACTTGTTACAGAACAAGCAACAGAGATAGCCGCACTTAAAGCTAAGGTGGGCGCATGAACACACTCATCACAACCCTAAAGTCAAAACAAGTCCTATGGGCAATAGTTATTGCCATACTCTCAGTATTGCAGGGCTTCGTCATGGAGCTATCCCTAACTCCTATCCATCAAATGATAGTGGGTTGTATAATTTCTGTGGTCGTAGTGTTGCTACGATTTATTGAAACTCCACAAGGAAACTAAAATGCAAAACATCACTTTATCTGTTCAGACAATTAACGCAGTCATGGCTTACTTAGGAACAAAACCGTTTCAAGAAGTATTCCAGATTATCGAGGCCGTGCAAAAGGAAGTAAACGCACAGCAACCCCCACCAGAAGCTCCTAAAGCTGATTAAACATGTATGGGATTTCCGCTTTTGCCCAGTCACCTTTCGCTGCGCTTGGCGGGAACTACTATCCCTTTTCGATTAGTGAGAATGTAAACCCTGCCGAATCTTACGTTGTAACTGCCGCATTTGCGGTTAGCCAGACTGAAGCCTTTACATCAAATAATACAGACGCTGAGATAGATGTATTTTACGAGGGCATAGTCGAAAACGTAGGGTCGGCAGATTCTAATTCTCAGTCTTCTCAGTTCTTCTTCTCGAATGCCGAGGGCACAACGGTTGGCGATGCTGAATCTATCCTTGCCCAGTTTGCCGCAGCGCAATCAGAAAATACCACCAGCGCCGACTCCTACGTCGTTAATGCCCAGTTCAGTACAAGCCGCACCGAAAACCTTAGCAGCGCCGATTCAAGCTCGCAGGCCAGCGCTTTCTTAGAGAGCATAGCCGAGGGCGCAGTTATTGCGGATTCTCAAATGTTTGCTGCGCAGTTTGCCGCGTCTATCATAGAGGTGCTGACCAGCAACAACACCGACTCCGAGATTGATGTGTTTTACGAGGGTATTGTCGAGGCAATATCATCCGCAGATGTTATCCAGATTGGCTCAGCTTTCTTCTTTAACCCGATAGAAGACTCAGGTCTTGCCGATACGCCGACAACTTCGTTTAACTATCCTTTATCGCTTGTAGAGAATACAACACTTGCCGAATCATTCAATACCAGCGCCCAGTATCTTGTGTTGATTGCCGAACCTTTGAGTATACTGGACAGCAACATTACTGGTGGTTGGAACACGATTGACGACACACAAGTACCCAATTGGGGCGGCCTAACAGTTACAATTACGGGATACGGCATTTTTGGAGATTTCTTGTTTGGTATGGCGCCAATTTCAGGATCTTTGACCAACGTAACGTTTTCTAATGTTATTCCTGGCGCAACGCCGATTGTAACGTGGCAAGATATTGTAGACACCAACACACCAAGTTGGGTATTTATAAACGACTCACAATAAGGACACACCATGTCAAGCACTTATTCACCCAATCTACGCATTCAGTTAATGGGCACAGGCGATCAAGCCGGTACGTGGGGCACAACCACCAATGTAAATCTTGGCGGGATTATTGAAAACGCCATTTCCGGGTATACAAATGTGAATGTAATTTCTACAGACCAAGCTTTTACGTATGCGTATGGTTTGTCAGATTTATCAGCAAATCAATCAGGAGCGGCAGTAGTGCATATAGCATCTGCTACATCAAATAGTAATGTGTATGCTCCGCCAAACCCAAAAACATACATTGTTTTTAATGACACCGCTTATTCAATAATAATTTACAATTCAACGGCTATAGGAAACACAACACCTAGCGGGTTTGGCGTGACTATTCCAGCAGGACAAACAATTTTAGTTTACTCAAACGGTTCAAGTTTTTATGCAGTGAACAGTCTAACAACTAATAATTTAACAGGTACAACACAATATTCAATTCCTTATCAATCAGCCTCTGGTACAACTACATTTTTAAGTCCTACTACCGCGGGTTATCTTTTAAAAACTAATAATACAGGCTCCGCCCCTAGCTGGGTTGCTCCTTCTACTTTAACTGTTGGCACGGCTACAAATGCCACTACTGCAACTAATTTAAGCGGCACCACGCAATATTCACTTCCATATCAAAGCGGATCAGGATCTACAAGTTATATAGCGCCTGGAACTAATGGATATGTTTTAAGAAGCTTTTCAACTTCAGGTGCTCCGTATTGGGATTCTGCATTAAATTTATATGCCGGTGGTGTTAATGTAAACAATGGCGTGGTTAGCAACAATTATTCTTTGGCTCTTATAACGGCTGGAGGGGGTGGTACACAAGTAGTGTATGCAGGGACAACTGGAGCATATAACCCTTATACCAATGTTTTGAGTGTAGCAGGAATAAATGTAAGTGGTACAGCGTATTCAAACAACCAGGTATTGGTTTCTTCTCCAAATACAAATACTGCTGGTACGGATGGTGGGTGGATTACATTTACACCTGTTTTGGCAGGGTCAAATGGAGGTGTAACTTTTACATATTCCGCAAATGCTCAGCAAGGTAGATATTTGGTAATGGGTAATATGGTGTATGTACAAATATATATTGGGTGGACTGCCGCTAGTGCAACAACAGATCAGTTAGTAATTAATAATTTACCCCTAACAGGATCTGCATTGCCGTCTGGATGGGGTAATATTTATAACGGGTTTGGTTTGTTGCAATGTAGCCATGCAGTTTCTTATGGCCTTCAGTTATTTCCAGTAGTTTTAAATGGGGGTAATAAGTTATATTTATATGCTCCTAATGGAAGTTATCCTCTCCAAGGCAGCAGTACATCTAATTTTAATGCTGGTGTTACCATAAGTTCAACAGGTTTTGTTTATGGTTGTTTTTCTTATTCAACAAGTTAAGCCGATTACAAATTTTAAATAGGAATTTAAAAATGTCACAAGTAAATTCTTGGATCTGGACAATTACATCAATGCAGCAATTACCTTCTGGAAGTAATGCAGGTTATGTTGTTAGTGCAAATTGGACGTTAACTGGGTCAGACGGATCGCAAACCGCCAGCACACAGGGCTATACACAATTTCCAATAATAGCCTCAAAACCAGGATTTATTCCTTATTCTCAGCTTACTCAATCAATTGTAGTTGGATGGATTCAAGAATTATTAGGCGCAACCGGCGTTGCTATTTACTATTCAACCGTGCAAGATCAAATTAACAAATTAGAAAGTCCACCAATTGCTTCTGTGACGCAGCCTCTTCCGTGGGTAACCGCTTAAAAGCATGGATCCATTTACTCTTGCAATGATGGCTATTGGGGCGGTAAAGTCCGGTGTAGCCATGTACAAGGAGGCTAAGTCAGTTGGCAAAGAAGCTATTGAAGTGATCACAGAAATTTCCGATGGCCTTTCTTCTTTTTTTGAACACCAGGAAAAGGCGATTGAACATGTTAAAGAAATTGAAAAGAATCCACCTAAAGGTAAAAGTTTACAAGCCATTGCGCTTGACAACGTCCTAAGACGTAAGAAACTGGAGCAAGCAGAGGCGGATTTAAGAACAATGCTAACCTGGGAAGCACCGCCAGAATTAGGCGCTTTGTGGTCTGATTTCGAGAAAGAACGTGCAAGGCTCATGGCAAAAAAAGATAGCTTTGACAAAGCTCAAAAAAAAAGGATGCAAATGAGGCCAGAGAACGTAAAAGAAAACTGGATAACCTGCAATACAAGTTGGTTCTTTGCGCTTGCATAATTGTATTTATGCTTGCTTGTGTGGGGTTAATGTTTTATATTAGGCAAGATTATTTGTATAGAAGACAAGAAGAGTTGTGGCATATTGAGTTTAAGAAGAACTTTTTGGAAGATGGCAAAGAGCTTGAGTGTTATAAGATATTTAGGCAAACGGGCTACTTGCCCAGATACTGTAAGGAGTGAATCATGGATTGGTTAAAAAGCATAGCCCCTACCATAGCAACAGCAATTGGTGGTCCGCTTGGAGGCTTGGCATACGAAGCTGTATCTAAAGTATTGGGTGTATCTCAAGACGATGCGCAAAAGATGCTTACAGACGGTAAGTTATCGTCCGATCAAATAGCACAAGTTAAGGTTGCAGAGCTTGAACTAAAGAAAACTGAAGAACAATTAGGTCTTAACTTCGAACAATTAGCGGTTGAGGACCGGGCGTCTGCTAGACAAATGCAAATAAACACGCATTCATTTTTAGTTCCAACCCTTGCATTAATCATCGTTTCTAGCTTTATAGCAACAATATTTGGCACATTAATGGGTTACTCGCATATTGAGTCCGCTATGGCAGGGACGCTTGTAGGTTATTTGTCAGCCAAGGCCGAACAAGTTGTAGCTTTTTATTTTGGCTCCTCAGCAGGGTCTCAGCGCAAAGATGAAATGATTCATAACTCAACACCAATGGGGCAAAAATGATTAACTCAAGAGACTTAAATGACCTACTTCCAGAAGTTAAACGCAGGGTTGAAAATTTTATTAAGGCTTGCCAACATTCTGGCATTGACTTGTTGGTTACATCTACATATCGGGATAACGAAAGCCAGGCTGCTTTGTATGCGCAAGGTCGTACAGCTGCGGGCAAAATTGTCACTAACGCACGAGCAGGAGATTCTTTTCATAACCATCGTTGTGCTGTGGATGTTGTGCCTCTGGTTAGTGGCAAACCGGATTGGGATGGAAGCCATCCCGTATGGACTGAAGTAGGTAGACTTGGACAAGAAAATGGTTTAGAATGGGCTGGAAATTGGGTGCATTTTAAAGAACTAGCCCATTTTCAATACACTGGTGGTCTAACTATTGCCCAACTTAAGGAAGGCGCAATTATTGCGTAATGAGTAATGCCATTAACAAAACTAGAATTTAGACCCGGTGTTAATAGGGAAGCCACCACGCTTGCCAATGAAGGGGGCTGGTTCGACGGTAATAATGTGCGTTTTCGCTCCGGCTACCCCGAAAAAATAGGGGGTTGGGTTGCCGATACTGGCGCTGACGCTTCTACTTTACAGCCCCCCGCTAATCCTACAGGATATAACACTCCTTCATTTTGGGGGATTTGTCGTAACTTATGGGCATGGTTGAACTTAGCTGGATACAACTTACTTGGTCTTGGAACTAACTTAAAGTACTATATTCAAAACGGTATTGGTGGGCAGTTTAATGATGTTACTCCTATACGTTTAACAACGTCAAATACTATTGGTTTTACTATTCTTGCCAAATCGGCTACTACTACCACACTTACCGCACAAGATCCAAACACTTTTTCACAGGCGGGGGACTTTGTAACATACGCAAATATTTTAGGTGTCTTGTACGATTCAGGTCTAACCGCCGCTGTGCTAAATCAAGAGTTTCAAATCCAATCCGTATCGGGTAGTTCTAGTTACGTTATTATTGTTAATGCAGTTTCATCTCAAGCTGTTGGCACAGTTTTAATTCTTGGTGTGGGTGCAACACCCATAACAGCGGCGTATCAACTTACAACAGGTTCTGCTGTATATACAGCAGCCGTAGGTTGGGGCGCAGGAGGTTGGGGCGGATATAACGGGGGAGAATTTTTAACAACGCTATCAACCAGTATTTCTGCATCTGGCGCGGTTAGTACAATAACTGTTGCATCAACTACAGGGTTTGTTGCAGGTTCAACGGGTTCTCCCGGTGTTATTTGGATTGGTACGGAAGGGTTTACTTACACGGGCGGTGGGGGCGGGGGCACAACTTTTACAGGTGTTACACGCGCGTATCAAAATACACCGCAAACTGCACACGCAAGTGGGACCACAGTTTATCAATATCCAACAACAGGAACATTAGCCTCAACTGGATGGGGTTTAGCCGCACCAGCGGGTTTAGGTGTTGGCGTGCAACTTAGGTTATGGTCATCCGCTAATTATGGGCAAGACTTAATCATTAACCCAAGTGGGGGCGCTTTATACTATTGGGCCGTTGCGGCAGACCCTTCCGTATATAACCGTGCTTTGATTATGAACTCAAGCACAACAATCACACTTGCTAGTGGAGCGACATTTACACCTGACACAACCTGTCCTAGTTTGGTTAATTTTGTATTGGTGTCTGATGCTTCAAATTTTGTAATTGCTTTTGGTTGCAATGATCCGTCCGGTACAACAACCAGTTCGAAACTTGACCCGATGTTTATTCGTTGGTCTGCTCCAGAAAATGCAGGTGTATGGTTACCCAGTATCACTAGTCAAGCGGGCTTTTATCGTTTGTCTCAAGGTTCACAAATCGTAACTGCTATTCAAACACGTCAAGAAATTTTAGTTTTGACGGATTCCGCTATTTACAACATGCAATATTTGGGGCCACCGTATGTTTGGGGCTTTCAAATTATGGGCGAAAACATATCTATTATGGGACCCAACGCCATAACAACAGTAAATAATGTTACTTACTGGATGGGGTACAACAAATTCTATGTATACACAGGCACAGTTTCAACACTCCCCTGCGCTGTGCGTCAGTTTGTTTTTGATAATCTTAATACAGATCAATCTTCGCAGGTGTATGCGGGTACTAACGAAGCGTACAATGAAATTTGGTGGTTTTATTGTTCCGTAACAGGTACAAATGCGGATGGCACCCAAGGTTCTGGTACACCGGCTAACCCTAATAATTTAATGGATCGTTACGTAGTGTATAACTATTTGGATCAAACTTGGTACTACGGCGGAATGCCAAGGTCTTCTTGGTTATATACACCCCTGCGCCAAACACCTATTTCTACGCCTTACGGCACAACTTCTGGTACAGCGGGTTCTGGTGCATCTTATGGCGGTTTGTTGGTGTATCAAGAAAACGGAGTAGACAACGGCATTACTACACCCCCTTCTGCTATTACTTCTTACATACAAAGCGCTGATTTTGATATTGGGGACGGTAATAACTTTGGTTTTGTATGGCGTTGCATACCAGACATAAACTTTACGGGTTCGTATGTTAATCAACCCAATGTCACAATGACGTTTTTACCCCGACAATTTACAGGTTCTGCGTATGGGGTTAGTAATAACCCTAACATTACTAGCACACAAAACTACACACAAAAACGAGAGTACATTGTCCAACAATTCACCCCCCAAATTTATGTGAGAGCGCGGGGTAGGCAAATGTCTATGGTTGTGGGGTCTAACTCTACAGGCGTTGCTTGGCAATCGGGTACAAACAGGTTAGATATCAGGCCGGATGGGAGAAGATAATGGCACAAACAAATGTTGTAGCCCCACGCCTACCTGCTGCGCCTGTACAATATGACCAGCAATTTATGCAACAACTCTTAAATATTTTGCGTTTGTATTTTGCTCAGTTGGATAATGCAGGTCCGATTGCAGGAGCATCACAAAATATTGGTTTGCCTAACGTTGTTTCTGGTTTAAATTTTAGTCAACCAACACCTAACACAAACCCAATTACATATCAAGCCAGTTTGCCAACGCAAGCCGATTTGTCCAACCTTCGTAAAGGCGACGTGTATTATGACACAAGCGCCAGTAATGTTTTAAAAATTAAAGTTTAAGGGGAACGCTATGAGCGGTGGTGGATTAAGCGATAAAAATATGGGCGAACTTGCCCTCCTTGGCGTTGTTGGTGCAATGACCGGTGGAGCGGGCGATGCTGCACTTTTAGGTACAGGCGAAGCGGGGGCAGCTGCAGGTGTTGGTGCTGCGGATGCAGCCGGTGCAGGAGCAGCCGGTGCAGGAGCAGCCGGTGCAGGAGCAGCAGCTAGTACACCTGGACAAATGGCGGTGGCGGATAATGCCTTATATGCCGATGCTACAGGGGCGGGCGCGGGCGCGGGCGCGGGCGCGGGGGGGTCAGGGGCAGCCACCAACGCTTTAGGTATTAACCAAGCAACCAATCCGTATTTATATAGTATAACTACGCCTTCTCCAACTGCAACAGGTCTTTGGGGTACAGGTGCAGGGGCCGGGGCAGCGGGTCAAGCGGGTTTAATTGGTTCGGGTCTTGGGCTTGGTTATGCCGCTATGCGTGCCGATGCTAAAAAATACGGTATACCTTCTGTACCAACACCTAACGGACCCTTACAAAATTTACATGGTGCAGGGGGCGTAAGCTACCCAACTAATTACGGTGGAACAGTTACAGCAGCGCAGGGGGGTTTAATGGGCCTCAATCCGAACATTCCTATGTCACATAATGCAATGCCTGCATACGCCACATCTACTAACACGCCTGTACCTCAACCCGTTATGAGTTTTGCTTCTGGCGGTTCTAGTGGTCAAGGCAGCCCGTACGATCAACTAACCGCGTATTTACAAGCACAACAAGCCGCTCAAGAACAACAAGCCGCTCAAGAACAACAAGCTGCGCTTGCGCAAGCGCAACAACGACAGCCCCAAGCACAACAAAACTCTCCTGGTGTTTCAGGCCCTGTTATCAGTGTCGCAAGTGGTGGCATGCTTCCAAGTTATGCAACAGGTGGTATTTCTAATTTAGGTTCTTATTCTGATGGCGGGCGTATGCTCAAAGGACCTGGAGACGGGATGTCGGATTCTATTCCTGCAACAATTAATCAAAAACAACCCGCCCGTTTAGCTAATGATGAGTTTGTTGTTCCTGCCGATGTGGTATCCCATCTTGGTAATGGGTCTTCTGATGCAGGCGCTAAAAAACTTTACGCCATGATGGATAGAGTAAGACGCGCTAGAACAGGCACAAGTAAACAAGCCAAAGCAATTAATGCAGACAGATACACGCCAAAATGATAATTGAATTAGTTCCACAACAATACACTGCACAAGTCTGGCCTTTGGTGGAAGATTATTTTGCGCGCGCTATAGAAAAAGGTGATACAACAGATTACAACATACACCAAGTAAAAATGTTTGTGAATCAAGGGTACTGGCATCTTTTTGTTTTGAGCGAAAAAGAAAAAACGTTAAGCGGGGCAATTGCAGTTTCTTTTATTAAATACCCTAATGATCATATTGCGTTTATGACTTGCATGGGTGGTGTTGGTATTTGTACAGAAGAAATGTTAGACGCTTTTAAACAGCTTCTTAGGAATATGGGTGCAACAAAAATACAAGCAGGGGGACGAGACTCCGTTGTACGTATGGTGCAAAGACTTGGTTTTAAAAAGGCATACACAGTAGTTGAGTCTACTATCTAGGAAAAAACATGAAACTATTAAATATACTGTTTAACCCCCTTAATTTTTTAAATATGTTTACCCTGTATTTGGGTGGTGGCGGAGGGGGTGGGGGCACACCTTCAGCAACAAGCGCGTCTAATACCGTTTCTAATATTGCGCCTTGGGCACAGGCGGGTGTATCACAGCTTATCAATTCAGGCTTATCAAACGCGTTTCCTCAGTACGGGCAACAGTTAAATGCTTACAACCAGCAAATGCAAATGTACAACAATGTTGGGGGCGCAAACAATATTTACGGCCTAGCAGCACCAACTGCGCCGACTGATTTAGGAAATCAAGGCGGGTATACACCTTTTAATACCAATACCGCAACCAATCCAACAGTAAATCAAAAAACTATTGTTGATGCATCAGGTGTTCCCCAAGCAAATCCAAACTACAACCCTGCTATGTCACAGGCATATCAGGCGGCGCAAAGCACAACCGCCGGGTTTACTCCTTTGCAACAACAATCATTTACTACAGCGGCTAACATGCAAGTGCCCGGTCAATACGGCACAGCATCAAACATGGCAACCCAAGCGGGGCAAGGCGCTTTAAACACTACAGGGCAAGCTGGACAATATGGCAAGATGGGTGCACAGTACGGAGCACAGGGGGCACAACAAGCAGGGCAGCTTGCAGGAAATGTAGCCAATCAAGCACAAGGTTATGGATCACAAGCGGCTCAAGCAGGCAATATTGGTTTGCAAACTGGTCAAAATATGGCAAATACAGGCCAATTAGGTTTGCAGTATGGACAACAAGGCGCTAACTACGGAGCGCAAGGCGCTGCCGCTGGGCAGTCTTATGGACAACAAGCACAAAACCCAGGTGCCGTACAGTCTTATATGAACCCATATTTACAGTCTACGCTTGCGCCACAAATGCAATTGCTTAATCAGCAGTACGGCATGCAACAAAACCAAAATGATGCAAACGCTATACAAGCCGGTGCTTTTGGTGGATCAGGGGCTATGCTACAAAAATCCCTTAATCAACAAAATCAGTTGTTAGCCGGCAATCAATTAACGAGTAATGCGTATAACCAAGCATATAACGTTGCTAATCAGAACATGCAAAATGCAGCAAGCCTTGGTATGCAAGGCGCGGGGGTTGGTCTGCAAGGTTCGGCTGCAGGACAAGCCGGTGTTAACACTGCACTACAAGGGCAACAAGGACAACTGGCAGGATTGTCAGCGTATCAGCAAGGCTTACAAGGAGCACAGCAAGGTCTTAACACAGCACTTGGTGCAGGAAACTTACGTTTATCTGGTACTGCGCAAGGTATACAAGGTGCTCAAACTGGTTTAACGGGTGTCAATGCACAACAAGCCGGATACGGTCAAGCAGGCAATCAAGCAACTAATCTTGCTAATATTGGTTCACAACAGCAAAACGCAGCACAAAATATTGCAGGTTTGCAAAACGCTTATGGTGCTCAACAACAGCAACAACAGCAAAATATCTACAATACTGCAAATCAAAATTACAGTACGATGCAAGCGTATCCAATGCAACAACTGCAACAGTTGGAAGGCATGTATACCGGAGCGCCTACAAACACAACCACAATGAACTACCAAGCCGCGCCAAGTACTTTGTCGCAAGTTGCTGGTTTGGGTATGGCTGGATACGGTGCAAGTCAACTCGGTACTAAAGCTAATAAAAAGGGCGGACAAATTAAAGAAGGCGGTATTGATAAATTACCCGCTAACAATTTGAAAGCGTTTAAAAAAGGCGGTATCACTATGGATACCGAGGATGATGGCGCTGTACATTTTGCAGACAATAGACAGCAACCTGTTGGTTCGTATCAAAGCGGCCCTTTTACCGCAGCTGATTATTCTTTAGGCACGCAAGATCCGCGTATATACAGGGATAATCAACTTAACCCTTCTCAAAAGTTTACTAGAACACAACTTCAATTACTTGAGCAATCCCCCGGTTCTGGCGCAAGTCTTACAGGATATCCCAATGCTAATTCAGGCGCAGTGCTTGGCGGGCAACAATATCCTAGACTGAGTCCAGGCGTACTATCTCAGTTTTTGCAAGCTCAGCAAAACTTGCCTGACAGCAGCGCTGTAACTAACGGTCCTACAAGCAAGGATAACATAGCGGCAAACGGCAATCCTGATGGGCAGCAGCAAAACACAACTCCTTATACTTATAAGGCGCCTCAAGTGGGTCTGCCAAACTTGTTATCAACAAGTTCAATGAGTGCTGCCGACGCAAAGAAAAACGCAACACAGTTTTTAAACCCTGCCGATTTGAACGCAGAAGCTAAAAATTTAGATAGTTATTTTGAAAATCAAACAAATACGCGCAGAGCTGCAAGGGATGCGGAGTTGGCAGGACGTCCAATACTTGGTAAAAAACAGGAAGAACGGTTAAATAAAGAAGATGAAAAAGACACGCAAAGACTTTCAGATTTAAAAAACTCAAGCATGCTTGAAGCAGGACTTGCTGTATTGGGTGGCACTTCACCTTTCTTTGGACCGAATATTAGCAACGCTAAAGAAGGTGTCCAAGCCTATAAAGCAGGTCTTAAAGATCTAGAGAAAGCTAAAGAAGCTCGTGAAAACGTACGCAGTAATCTTGAGAACATGCGTGATGCGCAGCTTAACAACGACATAAACTCTTCTCTGCAGTTTGAAGATAATGCGTTTAATGCACATATGGGACTCAAAGGACATTTGTTTGATGCAAATAATAACATGAACACCGCTCTTGGTGGTATTGCTTCTAACATGTTTCAATCATCTAATACCAACGCGCTTAATGCTGGAATTGCAAACTTAAATGCGCAGACGCACGTAGCTACTACAAACGCTATGTTAAACAAAGAACCTGAAGCTATCGCCACCGCGCGTATTCTTGGTAAAGGTGATGTGCAGGCAGGCTACAACATGGGCATAGCCAAACAACACGCCACAGAGTTGTATACTAAATGGGCACAACTTGCATACCCTAACGGAAATTTGGGACAACCTAATGAAGCTTTCCTTAAAGCGTACCCCACAGCACAATTGTATGTTGAAGAAGGTCTTTCAAGCGCAGGGTTTGCGCCGCAAGGTGGCAACGCTGGTGGTTATGGAAAAACGCCGCCCCCACCCAGCGCTGCCATTCTAAATTCAAAAAGGTAGTTAATAATGCCTAATTATTTACAGTTGCCAAACGGGGCTTATTATGAAGCGCCCGATGATATGACGCATGGACAAGCTTTACGTGCGGCATACAAAGAATTTCCAGAAGCTTTTGGTGGTATGCCAAACGTCCCCGCCGAAAAGCCTAAGAGCGGACTTATGGGTGCGTTTGGTTCTGGTCTTGAATCGCTGTTGTCTACGAGCCGCACAGGTCTAGGCGCAGCATTCGGCAACGCTAACGAAGCTGCTAAAGCAGGACTTGAGCGTCAAGAAGAAATTGACAAGAAGTATGCACCTGTCACGGACATTGAAAAAGTAAAAGACATTTACCATAAGCAAGGCATACTACCTGCCGCATGGGAAGCTGCTAAACAAGCCCCCGGTGCTTTGGCGCAGCAAATTCCTAACTTTGCAGAAATTGCAACAGGCGCGCGTCTTGGAGCAATGGCAGGTACAGCACTTGAACCCGGCGCAGGTACAGGCGCAGGCGCAATTCTTGGTGGTGTTTTAGGCGCTACCGCTCCTGCATACTTACAACAGTTTGGCGGCAACGTAGAACGCCAAGCCCAAGAACAACAGCAAGCCGGTCAAGATATTAATATCAACAAAGGCAAAGCTGCTGCGTATGCAGTACCACAAGCCGCGCTTGATGTTGCGGCGGAAGCTATTCCGCTTGGCGGATCGTTAGTCAGTAAGCTGACCGGCATACCCCTTAACGCATTGACTAGAGGTGGTGCAGGCGTTGGAAAACTTGCCGAAGAAAGATTGCTCACTACGTTGGCTAAAGGTACTGCAACAGGCGCGCTTGCCGAGGTCCCAACTGAAGTTGCCCAACAAATGCTTGAGCGTGCGCAAGCTGGACTTTCTTTAACCAGTCCTGACGCTCTCAAAGAATACGGTGAAACAGCTTATCAAGTAGGACTCCTTGCACCTATGGGTGCTGTAGGTAGATTGTCTCAGCGCTCGGAAGCTAGAGAAAACCTTGCTGCACAACAGCAGCAACAACAAGAACAAACCTCGCCTGAAAAAGAACAGTTATTACAGCTAGGCTACACGCCACCACTGCCTAACATGCAGGAACCCGGCACGCTTCCAGACGTCATCAATATGATGGACGAGCACAAAGAATTACGTGATCAACACAAATCTCTTACCGACCAGATAGCTGAGGCAGGAGCTGCTAACGATCACGATACTGCAAACCGACTGGTTCAACAGCATGCCGATGTTGGCAAACGGATTGACGGTTTAGCAAAACAAATTGTTATGGCAGGAGGCGTTGCGCCCAATACCGAGCAGATGAAGTCTGATGCAACAGACACACCTGAAAAAATTCTTGCATTAGCGAACGACCAAGTAACGGCTCTTGATAAACAAATTGAATACCATCAAAATGCGTTAAAGAAAGCTACAGATAAAAATGTTCAGGATTACTCGGCTGTCCCCGCAATTACTGCAAAAATTCAAGACTTAGTTGCGCAAAAGAATAAGTTGCTTGCTGACATTCAAAACCGTCAACGTGTAGTAAACACAGCGGCTACGCCTAAAGGCGAGACAATTGACATGTTTGGTAGACCTGAACAGTCTGCTGCTTTAGCACCTGAACAAGTATCTGCGTTACAACCAGAAGACAACAAAACTGGTGATTTGTTCTCCCAAGAGAACATGCGTAAGAATCAAGTCAGAAATTCTGCTTATGATCTGAGTCAAGCAGTCAAAGGCACCACAGACCAAGATGTTGCCAACGCGTTTGCGCTTGGTATGTCTAATCCTAAACCAGCCAGTTTTAGGCCAGAAGGCTTGCGCGCTGAAATAACGCCTACTGAAAAAGAAGCTGAAGTTATTCCTGACAACTCTTTACATGCAAAAGCTACAGAAGCAGCACGTCAACTATCTGAAGAACGTCTTGAGTTACCCGGACGTAAAAGATCTTTAAGCGCCACCAACGAACAGTTTGATGCCGCAGATGAGCAAATGACTGCGCTTAAAAACTCAATTGAAAAACCACAAGGCAACTCAGCTAAATCTATAGTTGAGCAAATGCAAGAGTTAGGACAAGCACACGACACTATTCAAAATCAATTGAACGCAGGCAAAGCAGCTTTGACCACCGCAGAAAAAGCGCAGTTATTAAACGCACAACTAGGTAAAGGTAAACCACCTGCCCCACGTCCAATGACGGACATGGAGAAAAACAAGCTTAAAAAAGAACAAGCAAAAATACTTGCTTCATATAACAATCTTTTGACCAAGGTTACAGAAACCAGAGATCAAATAGAAAAACTGCGCAGAAGTTTGTATACCACAAAAGAAGTAGAAGCCCAAAGCGTAACAGAAGAACGTCAACGCAAGTCTTTAATCAAGCCGCCTACAAAAAAAGAAATTGCAGAAAGTACAGAAGAAAATCCTGCAAAGCCAGGCGCGTACAAATCCCGTGAAGCAAGAACAGCAACGCGTATTAATAAGGGTGAAGTAGCCAAAGAAGCGTCTGCTTCTGACTTGATGCGCGGCATTGCGCACGCCAACGGTGTAGAGTCTGACGAGTATCAAAAGTTTATGGCGGACCGCAATAAAGAAATTGCGAAACTTAAAAAGAAAGATCCAAAAGCCGCTAATAACCTACGTGCTCAAACTACTTACGATGCTTACGAAAAAGCAATTGAGTTAGGCGAAAAAACAAAGAACTATCAAGAAGCATTGAATCAAGCAGTTGAGCGCATGCAAAAAGCGTTAGCTGAAAGTGGTACAACGCAACAGATTAAATCTAAACGCACACAGCAAGAGACACGTAAAGTATCTTCAGCCAAAAAAGAAGAACGTACAGGTTCACCTGAAAGCCGCACTTCTTCTAATGCGCGCAATGAAATTATAGCCGGAACACGTGCTACACCTGAGCAGATACGATATTTACAACACGCGCCTGAGAACGAAGAAGAGAGAGCAAGAAGAGAGACACGCGAAGCTAACAGACTGGCTAAAGAATATAAAGGTACTACACGTGCACAAGGCGAGGAAGATACACTTTATACACCGCGTTTCCGTACAAGCACTCAGGGCGGTCCTGCGATGGACGTCGAATCTGTTAACAAGTGGGTGGATAAGATTGTTGAGCGTTGGAAGAACGTACCCAACATTATCACGGTCGATAACGAAGACTTACTACCTAAAGCACTGCAAGAACAAATTAGCAGGAACGACAAAAACGGCAAGGTTCCCGGTCTTTACGATCCTGCAACCAATCAGGTTTACTTGATTGCTAGAAACTTGCACGGTCCAGAAGATATTGTTTTGACTATTGCGCACGAGGTTGCCGGTCACTACGGTTTACGCAAGATGCTTGGTGGGGAATACTCCCAAGTCATGCAATCAATTTACGAAGGCAATAATGCCGTACGTGAAGAAGCCGACGCTAAGATGGCAGAAAATCCTGAGCTTAATAAAGCTATAGCGGTTGAAGAAGTATTGGCAGAAATGGCAGAGCGTGGACCACAAACCCCTGCTGAGCGATCCGCTCTAGAAAAGATTATTCACGCTATCAAGCAGTGGCTTAACAAAACGTTTGGCTACAGATACGTTCCTGATGAAGATGTACAGCAACTTGTTGCCAACGCCAGAAGGTTTGTTATTGAAGGCGGGGAGAATGCAGTAGGCGAAGCGACAAACGAAGGCACTGTATTTAGGACCAACAAAGAAGCCGCCGGTATCGGTAGCTCTATTGTGGGTAGACCTCAAACAGCCAAAGATTCGTTCAACACAATTAAAGAAAACGTGTTGGGTTTACGCGGACGCGTTCAATACATCGACCGCCATGCGGCACTATCTGAAGCATTTAAGAAAGGTTTAAGTGCGGGTGAGATTAGTTCTTTAGAGGCTCAAAATGCTGAGTGGCTTCTCCGCTTTGGTGAACAACGTAGCCAGTATGCGGCTCAGGCTTTGACTAATGGACCTTTGCAAGTTATAAAGAACAAAGTTAAAGACGGCGTTGAAACTATATTCAAAAGCGTCAAAGGCGCTAACATGTTGAACGTTGCTAAGGCATTTGGTGCATCCAAGTTAGGCGATGAAAGACAAATTGAATCTATGGCGACGCTGTACCTTGCGGCTAAACGTGCTGAGCAAGTGGGTTGGGAAAAGCTTGACTTTAATAATACTGCCGCTGTTAAAGCGGACTATCAAAGACTGACACAGTTGCTCGCCAAAAACCCAGAAGCTAAGAAAGCTTTTGAACAAGGCGCTAAACTTTACAAGCAATACAACGATGGTCTTATTGACTGGCTAGTACAGACCGAAGCCATGACGCCTAAGAAAGCGGCTGAGCTAAAGTCTTATAACTACGTGCCTTTCTACCGTGTTGGCAAAGACGGTGATATTAAATTGTTTGTAGACAAAGAGCGTAGCGTCAAAATTGGCAACATTAAAGACGAACCACAACTTAGAGAGTTGGTCGGTGGCGATGAACAGATTATGCCTGTCTTTAGTAGTGCGATCCAAAATACAATGCTCTTGACCAATATGGGTTTACGCAATAAATCTGTAAAAGAAACTGCGCTTACCCTTAACAAACTTGGTATTGCGTCTCGTATTGCGCAGGGTTCTGGTCCTGCTAACCCAAGCGTTGTTCGTTTTAGAATCAGAGGTGAAGAGCATCATGCGGTTATTGATAATGACGTTTACGGCATCCCCGCTGAGTTAATAGTTAAAGGCATGGAAGGTATCAAGACCTCAATACCGGTTGCAGTCAAGATGCTTGGCTACCCTGCGAACATCTTACGCCAGTTTGTTACACGTAACCCTGCGTATGCGTTGCGCCAAGTTGTACGCGATCCGTTGAATGCTTGGTTGACAACCGGCACAGATGCCACACCTGTACTTGCTTCTATGAAAGAACTTGCTAAGATGGTGGCGGGTCGTAGCGAGGCTGAGAAACGTTTGATGGAAGCTGGCGCGATTAGCAGTAACGTGATTACTGGCGGTAAAGAAGACATGGTGCGTATGCTCCGTGAAATAAGCACAGGTAAAAGTGGTTGGGAAAAACTGCTTGCCAAAGCCGACGCATTTGCTATGCAAGGCGACGCCGCTACTCGTGCCGTGATTTACGAAGACTCTTTAAAGAAAGGCATGTCTGAGCAACAAGCTTTGCTACGCACACTTGAGTCCATGAACTTTAGCCGTCGCGGATTGTCTCCAAGTATGCAAGTTGTCTCCACAATCGTGCCGTTCTTTAACGCTCAGATTCAAGGTCTGGATGTTCTGTACCGTGCCTTCAAAGGTGAGATGCCATTCAACGAGCAATTAAAGATCAAGCAAAAACTTTGGGCACGCGGTACGATGCTTGCTATCGGTACTATGGCGTACGCATCCATGATGCAGGATGATGACGGCTACAAGAGCGCCAAACCAGAGGAGCGCTTGAGTAACTGGTTTATACCGATTCCCGGTCAGAAAGACATGCTTAAAGTACCAATCCCCTTTGAACTTGGCTACTTGTTTAAAGCGTTGCCAGAGGCAATCATGAATGCATCTGCGGGAGATCAAGAAGCTTCACAAGCGGTGCTTGGTATGGGCAGACTTCTCGCGCAGTCTAATCCGTTTAGCTTGCCACAAGCAATTAAACCTGCAACAGAAGTTGCGCTTGGACGTTCATTCTTTAGCGGGGACATAGAGTCTCAAGCAGAGAAGAAACAAATAGCCGGTGAACGTGCACGTGCAAACACGACAGAAATTTCCAAAGCAATCGGACACACGCTAGACGTTAGCCCTATCGTGCTTGACTACTTGATCCGTGGTTACACCGGCAGTCTAGGTATCGCGTTGACACAATTAGCCAATCCGATACTGGCGTCTGATACTAAAGCAACTATCGCTGAGCCCACCAAGACCTTAAGCCAAATGCCTTTCATTGGTAACTTGTTCCAACCTGTTGAGGGTAGAGGTACCTTAGATGAAGCCTACGCCATGATGACGCAGATTCAGCAAGCCAAGGGCACATACAATAAAATGATTGAAGAAGGTCGTCGTGCAGAAGCTCACGCGTTTGCACAAAACTATGCCAACCAATTGTCTATGGCAACCACGTCAGGGCAAGCCGAGAAGTACTTAGGCACTATTGCCAAGCAAGAACGCATGGTAACGGCTTCTCCAACCCTGACAACGGAGCAAAAAGACGCACGCCTAGAACAACTTCACAAAATGAAAGAAGACTACGCTAAACACTTCCTTGCTTTCGCCGAAAGAAAAGCACCCCAATAAGACCGTCCTTGATGCCGATCTTAGCGTAGACTTGTTTGCGGGGCATGATGGCGGCACGAAGCCCCATCTCCCGCGCTTTCATCACATCAATAGCAGGAAGGAAAATCCCCTCACCCGGCTTTAAGTTCTCCCAGTTGTAGTTCTTCAACATCCTCGGTCCTCATGGTGATGTGCAATACGTTGACCCGCATGGACGGACCGTTCGTCTTGGCAAGCATATCTTTTTTGGTATGCTTTACCGTGTACTGCTTGCTGATCTGCGCCTTAAAGTCAGCGTAGCTAAAGCTCATGGCAATGCAATGTTGCTTAAGAAGCTGTTCCTCAATGTAGTACTCGACATTACCGTTGGCAATAATCTCATGCTCTACACGCCCACGAACCTTGGACCGGGTAAGCGACTTGTCGATGGTGTCTCCCGACCCCCATGCGGATAGCAGACGCCCTTCGTTTTTCTTGATAACGATAAAACTTCCGTAATTGTCGCCGGTATAGGAGCTGAGCACATCCTCCGCTGTCTTCACATTAGACGCAATCACATTCCTAGCTTTCTTCACTAAGTCGTGTAGCGCTTCGATGATGGCATCGACTGGCACATCCAGTATTCCTGCATACTTGTTGCCAAGAAGTATTGACGCGGCTACGACAGTCGTACAACCGGCATGCCAGTAGCGTTCATCGTCAGCAAAATTCATTGTCTGCATTAGTCTTGCGCCAACTTTCTGAACCATTTTCTCAGCTATATCTTGGTTTTTAACAAGCCAACGAATCCATGCTTCTCCGGCTACACCATAGTTGCGTTTAAGCTTTTTAAGAATGATACGATCTTCTGGCTCCCATGTCAGACGCTGAGTTGGGTTGTACTCAAGTACCCGAAATAGTTCTCCGTTAGAACTAAACTTCCTAGCCCCTGCCATATAGTCGGTCAGCACTTCATTGGAAGTCAAAGTACAAGTTGCAACCCAGTTACTGTTGTTGACGCGTTCCTTGTTGGCGTTGGCCTCCATCCGCTCCTTACCTTGGGATTCAGCAAAATCAAAGATAAACGTCGGTGCCCACTCCATATCCTTACGCTGAGTTGATGTGATCTCGTCAATAAGTAGAGGTAAGCTTTTTAGTAAGCCTGCCCTTTGTTGCATTGCAACGGGAGATGTACCTTTACCAGTCCGGTAGCGAATTGGGTGACCCCAGACCCCTGCTTTTGCGCTGAGCGTAAGTGACTTGCCTGTACCGGATGCGTTAGAACTAAGTGCCCAAGTAAAGCCTTCAAACTCTGTAAAACGCATGAGCGGACAACCAAACGAATCCAAAGCCACCGCTAAAAGCGTATTCATCTTGCGCTTAATAAAGAGATTCCAAACTTCGCGCCACTCATCTAAGTTACCCTTGTTGTTTGTATTGCGATTAATATTCTCAAGCCCCGGCATAGGGATCGTAGTCTCCCGTCCGTCTTTAGTGAAAACTCTATAGTTGTACACAAAAGAATTGTCATCCTGCCAACCACATTGAAGTGGCACCTCAATCGGCTTTTTATTTACCGATGCTTGATTGACACACGCTCGGACATAGTCAAACAAGTTCTTATCATTACCCGCGCCGTATGAAGCTAGAATGTTATGCGTGGCTAAGTTTTTTAAAGTTTCATCTTTACTAACGGCGGCTTTTTGTGGGAATGTAAGGGTTTTAACTCCTTCAGAACGAACCGCCGCCATGTGCACCATGTGTTCATTCTCAAGTTTAAGCAAGTCAACTACAAATAAATCATAGGGTACAAGCTCGATATGGCGAATACGCTTCTTCCCTTCTGCATCTGCCTCTTCTCGTTCACAGTAGATTCCACCGTTATCCCCATAGCTGTATCCGCGTGGTGGCTCTGGACGCACCACAGTTGGACTATGGTCTTCATCTGCTTCATCTGGTGCGCTTTCCTCTAGGTCAGCGCCGTATTCCTTTTCTTCGTCAAACTCCTCCACAGGTTTAAGCGAAATTACTTTTGCCGTGTTGTCAGTAGCTAAAGTTCTCCCTAATATTAACGGGTTTGTAATCTTTCCAAAGTGCGGGCATGTGCCGCATACGCCAGGATTCTCGCTGTCCATCTTCACGCAAGCATACGGACCTTTTATCTCTGCCAATTTTTGGCGCATACGGTCTTCGTTATATGGGTGCATGGCGCTCAGCTTTAGTGCGTGCTCATCCCCATCCGTGCACACTTTTGTCCATGAAAGTATGCCTCTCCAAATTGGCTCCATGCCATCATCTGCCGCGTTCTTAATGTAATGCTCAACCTGTTTGCATCGTTCTATGATGGGCGCAAAAAGACTCTTAGAGTTTTCTATCAGTTTGACCGAAGACGGAGTCTTACGCTCAGGACGTTTGCCGGGCAGTGCTACTTCTGGTGCTTTAAATTCTTCTTTGATATGCCGCTCAATCCAAGTTTTAAAGTCATCAAAAGATAACGTGTCGCCAGAATTGAGTAACCTAACAGGGCGTGGTGTGCCATACTTTTTCTTAAAATTGGTTGTGCCCGGTACACGCAATATGCGTGCCGCGTCAGCCGTAACCGTCATGTCGATTTTTAGATCCTCTTGTTTGCAAAGACGTTTGAAGTTCTCAGCAACAGGTTTCCAAACAGTAACAGGAATAGCCTCGGTCAGCGCCCAGTAAACATGAAGTCCGCCACCAGATCCAACAATGTAAGGTCGCCCCAACTTGTCCATGCTAGTTTTTGCCATGAAAGCGGCAAGCGCAAAGCCCGCATCCTTCTTGGTTGTATAGCCATCCATGTCAATAAAGAAAGCTTTAATGTTTTGCGCCGCCTCAGCTTTGCGCTCTAGCTTATCGAATGTTGATAAGGCAAAGTACACATCAGAGTTATCAGCGTGCCACTTGTCTATGTCAGGTAGAAGTTCGTCAATCGTGTTAGCGAAAACGTGTTCATTCCTCTTTGTTAATTCTACGGCGCAGTACAACCCATTACCCGAAGACGGTAGTACAGCCGCGAGAAAGTCTTGCGGAGTCATGCGTGTCCTTGGATTATTGGGGAAACAGTTCGAGTTGTTTTGGATCTTTAGGCGGGAACTCGTCGGGCGGGTTGAGCGCAGAGAAACGTCTTAGCAATTCAATCTGAATACTTTGGGGTAGATCTGTGTGTGCTCCAAGGACATCTGCGGCGTAGCGGATGAGTTCGGAGTTCGTCAGATTTCTAGGCGGAATGACTTGCATGCTTTTCTCCATGCCTCTTCTTTTGTGGGAGAGGTCTGTAAAATTTTTAAGAGGGACTCAACGCGGGGACGGTAGGCAATAAAGACCTCGCCTCCTGCGAACCAGTTGTAGACAGATTGGCGTGTCGCCCCTGTCGCTTTGGCTACTTTGGTCACGGGGAATTCAAGATGAAGCGCCCATCGTCCTAGCTGATTGCCAAGAGTCTTAGGCGCCTTCTTTACGGTTTCAATTACTTGCGGTGAATATGCCATGATGTTCCTTAAAGGGGGCGCATGCCCCCTTATTTAATTAATCGTCCCAATCGTCAATAGCAGAAGCTAAGCTTGCCTTGGCAGGAGCTGCGGGCGCTTTCTTTTCTTGCTTGACAACAACTGGTTCGTCAACATCATCTTCGGCAGGAGCTTCTACCTTAGCCTTGGCTTTCGCCTTCTTGGGTGGTGGAGGTGGTGCCTCATCCTCGTCTTCCTCAATGCTTGGCTCAGGTGTAGCAACCTTAGTTGGCTTCTTGCCGTCGATAGCAATAGGAGCCGCAACCTTGTCTGTCTTGGGAACAGAGAATGTAATCGCCGCAAGTGCGTCAGGTGTTTTGCCTTGTCTAGCGGCGGCGTCATATTCCTCTTGCTCTAACCAACGCATTGCCTTAAAGAACAACTTGGGAGACTCAGCAGATGTATCGAACTTCATACGAGTCACGACCATCTCAGGGTCAACGCTTTGAGCCGCTAACCAACGAGCGTATGCTTTCAAAGGCATCTCGTTCTTCTCGCCGTCACCAAAGATAGATGCGCCGGGAATAGCAACTTGCAGTACGTCGCCTTCGATGTCGTTGGCAAGAACCACAGCAATACGGTGTTGGAAACGGCAAGCCTTAGAATCACCTTGACCAGACCCGGTCACGTTCTTGGGACACTCCATGCAACGATCCGCTTGGCGATCTTTAGAATCAGGGCTTGGTGTCTCGCCATCGGCAGACCAACAATCAGCACGTTGTGCCTCGCCGTCGTACGGTTTTGCGTACCATACACGACTTGTCTTGGGCGCCGCATTAACGAACACCACATCAAGGTAGCGCTCCTCAATGTTGGCAATCTCTTTACCGCTAGACATCAAACGGAACACGCCACCCTTGATAGAGATACGTTTACCGAAATCATCACCTCCAAGCGCCTGTGCAAGCGCTGACTTACCTTCGCGTTTTGCGGCAAACGCTGGGACTTTAGCCCCATCAAACAGAGCAATATTACTCATGTCTTCTCCTTATGTTGGTTTACGAACTGAAATGGCATACTCACTGTGTGAGTTTAAGCCGGGGGGTAATAGCTTGGGATTCTCTTCAAGAAACTTTGCCATGTTAGTTTGGGCAATGCGTTTCTCAAAAAGATCGAGCGCATCATGTTCTTTTACGAACTCTTTGAATGCGTCCCAATCTGATGCGTTGTAGCGTGTCTTGGTAGACAGCGATACTGTGCCTTGATCAGTCTTTACAGACTTAACTCCGAGTACAAGCATTTGATCTTTGAGTGCGTTCTTAACAAGTTCTTGTTGCGCTTTGATGCCCTCAACTTCGTTCTCGTATGCGGTCGTCAACTCTTGAATCTTAGCTTGCATCTTTCGATACACTTTAGCCAACTTGTCCATTGGGACAGCCGACAGATCTTCCTGCGAATCGCTCATTTTACTTCTCCTTTTTTGTCTAATGTTTAACAATGATACACGAAAAAAACTGCTTTGTAACCTCCTTTTAAATATTTTTTACTTCGCTATCAAATAGACCTACAAGCAACGAGTGGTCGTTAACTTTGGTATTCATAGCGGTGAATAGTTTTTTCTCGATAGGGCTTGACTCTATATGAACCACGGTGACCTTGTCTGAGTCTTGGCCTTTACGGTCTGCGCGGGCGATACATTGTGTATACATTTCAACAGACATTAGCGGGCCAAAAAACACTACGGTGTCTGCGGCTGTCAGGGTAATCCCGTGTGCCGTAGCTTGTGGTTGCATGACAAGAACTTTGACTGCATCGGTTGTCTGAAAATCTTTAATGATTGTGCCACGCTTACCGGCTGAGACGTCACCATGAATAGTGTCCACGCCGTAACCGGCTTTGCGTAGATGCGTCACGATAGCGTCTATGCTTGATCTAAAGAGTGCGAAGATAATGACCTTGCGATCTGTCTCTTCTAGGATCTCCTCAAGCACGTTAAGCCTTGGCTTAGCATCGAACTCGACAACTTCTTTCTCATCGGTATACGCCGCACCACAAGAGATCTGTAGTAGCTTGTTGACTGCAACCCCTGCGTTGACTGCGCTGATAACTTCCCCTGCCGCTTTGACCATGAGTTGCTCTTTGAGCATTTTGTAGTATTTGTTTTGTTGCGGAGTCATTGGGACTTCACGCGTAACGGTAACAACTGGCGGTAGATCTAAACATTGCTTCTTGGTAAAACGTATTGCCGGTTGAAGCGCTTCAAAGACCATATCCTTAGCATTCGACTTTGGCGCCCACTTAAACATCGTGAGCTTGTTCATCACCTTATCACGCCAAGCCGTTTGAAACTTAGGCACATTGTTTGGATTAACAAGTTTAGCTAAGCCGTACGCATCTACGGGAGATTGCGACGCCGGTGTTCCTGTCATCATCCACAAGTATGTTTCAGGTTTCAGAATAGATGCAAGCGCTTTCCATCTGCGAGTCGATGGGTTCTTGTATGCGTTAGCTTCGTCCACGATAATTAAATCAAAGCGTCCATCGTTGCGCACCTCTTGTGCAATCAACTCCAAGCCTTCGTAGTTGGTAATGACGATCTCGTAGTCTTGCTGAATCATCTCAATACGACGTGTTGCTTTCGCGTGGTGGGCTACGATAGCCGACCGATGTATCACGCTGTTGCTAATGTCCTGCATCCACGCTGACTGCATGATCGACAAGGGACTGAGCACCAAGACTCTACGCACCTCACCTTTTTGCATAAGGTAATCCGCCGCCCACAAAGCGGAGAGTGTCTTGCCTGTACCGGGTTCGTTGAAACAAAATGCACGTCTGTTGAGCGTAAAGAAAGCGGCTGTCTCGATCTGATGCGCCATAGGTCTGAAGCGACCGGGATAGTTGTAGCGTTTGGTAATAGGTGAGGGTACATTTTTTACGCCAAGGTTCTTGAGCACGCGTGTCTCATCAAGTCCCCAGTAAACCGCCACGCTATAGACGCCATCTTCTTCGCTAACGACTTTGTGTTTTGGAATGATGCTGTACTTGTCAGGCGTGCGTGTCCTGAACAAGAGCGCTTTGTTATCAATTATCTCCATACTCTGCCTTTAACTTATACACTTCTACACGCCCTACTCTATCGGGAAGATTCATTACTTCATAGATAAGTTCGTCTGCATTCAAAAGCTTTTGCACAATTGACCACAATGGATCATCAAAATCTAATTTTTCTAAAATTTCTATTTCAACAGGTCCATCTCCCACACGCACAATGTACAAGTCACGACAAGCTTTTACAGACAACTTTATGATGTCATTAGATACGGTCTTGGGAGGGTTAACGTTGATATTCGCACTATCAAATATGCCCCTTGGGTCGCTCCAACCAAAAGAATAGCGCTCAGTTGTTTTGAATTTCATCTGAACTTCTTTGCAATGTAGTACATGTAAGTATTGTGGTTAAACTTCAAGATGCCTTCATCTCTTAACACACGACCAACATCTCGCATATCTTCGGATATAGATTCAACGTCTTTTAACTCTGCAAAACCGGTAGGAAAAATCGACATCCAAAGTCCCAACAACGTATCCACAGAAACATTTATAAACGCCTTGTTCTTAACATCACTGTGTTTTTTGTTCTTGAATGTGTCCATATCAATCGGTTTCCACTTAGCATACTCATCACCAAACAGCTTATTTAATCCCGGCAGTAACTCTTTGACTATTTGTTGTCTACTGATTGCCATTACGCATTTTCCTTAAGGCGATACCAACCGTCATCAGCTTCTTCCATTAAATCATTTCTTCTTAAGCGCCAATACGCATCTTGAAAAAATTGTGCGGACTCTTGAACGATGGGTAAAAGATCTTTTTGAATCCACTGATCTCCATACTTAGCTTGCCAAATAGTAACGAGTTGAGACAAAGGCATCACGTACGCTTCTCGTTTATTAGGATCAAAACTAAACTGTTGCTGTAATATTCCGCTTGCTATTGTGTCTTGAGTTTGCCTCATAGACTTCGCTAGTTTTGTTGCGTAGTCCTGCGCAATCGTGGGATTGTCTTCGAATAGATTGTTGTATATTTTTGCTTGCGTCGAGTTCATTGTTACTGTTTTTATTTTTGCCATTTACTTCTCCTTTGTTTTAATCTGGTTTCCTACATACAAACTTCGAGCGGTCTGTTAAGTAGTGTTGTTCTAGTTCGCTTACTGCTTTAAGTCTTGCGTAAACATATTTGTAATAACTGTCATGCTTAACTTCAAAAACATCTACCCATTCGTTGCCGTATTTAGCTAACCACAAGTTAATCACATCATCTATCTTCATTTCAAATAGTGAACCCGCAAGCTCATGTTCTTGTAGACAACTTGCGGTTTCATTTATCTGATACGGATGTATAGATACGTCACTTGCAAAAGTATAAACGGGCGTTACATTGTTAACTGTCGTACCTATTTTTATCACTTGTTGTCACCTTGATTGTTACTCCTTGAACGCAGTCTTAAGTTACCCTTGGTTGACTTACCGCCTTTGCGTAGTGGTTTAACGTGATCAATGTCTTTGCCTGTTCTGTCGATGCCTTCCTTGTCGTACATCCTGCGTGCACGTTGGCGCTCATGTTGGTCAGAACCCGGCCCGGACTTGCCGGTTTCCAAATCACGTTTGTATTCTTTTTTGTAATCACGTTTGCGTGTAACCATTTTGTTTCCTTTCAACGGGTGTCAATCTTTTCGTTTAGTATTAAATTCACATGTCTTGACCGGGCACCATCCACAAAGCGGGGTCTGTGTGGGGTTCCATACATCTGCGGTTACGCAGTCAAGCAACTTGCGGTAGCGCTCACGAAACTCCCACCACTTCGCACCTGATTCCTCATGCGTCATAGACATCTTAACCATATCATCTTTCAACACAAACATCAAGGCGGCGTTTACTTTCCTGATGTGCGGATGTAGCTTAAACACCATGCACGCCATAAGCGCCAACTGATCCCTATCGGGGTACTTGTTGTTGCCAGTCTTCCAGTCAACTACCCATGCGGTTAGATCTTCATCGTCAATGATTAGCATGTCCGCAATCCCTCTTACCCAAACACGTTTATCAAACCAATCACAAGGTTCAAGGTTAGCGGTGAGCGCCATCTTAGTCTCGGCTGACACGCGTCCTTTCTTAGCCTTTAGCTTGTCCACAATGGGGCGCATGAACGCAAACCTCTCGTCCAAATCCGCTGAGCCTTTGATGTAGTTCTCCACCGCTTTGTGCAGTAGGTTTCCATACTTCATTTCCTCGGACTCTACGAACGGATACTTCTTCAGTATCTTAGTTTCATGGTAGCGCCTTGCGCATCCTTCAAAGTCTTTGAGGGCGGAGTGTGACCAAGCGATTGGTTTGACGTTAGGGTTCGAGTGCATAGTTTTCCTAGTTGTTAACGATAACTTACATCAGCATGCAAGTACATAAACATTTTAAAAGCTTCACGTACACGCATAAAATCAGGGCAAGAGGGTAGTAGATAGTTCATGTTATTAGGTGCTGGCGCACTTAAAGCCCACGATGTTGACACGTTGCTGATATAGTTTGGTGTTCCTTGCTCTACAAGTTTATAACCCGCCGACTCCATGAGCATCAACATCTCCTCGTCGCCAAGGTGTGCGAAGTCATCCTCATCGGGGAACTTAAAGTTTTGCTGAGACGATGACATCTGTTAACCTATCTGCAAACGCATTGACGAAACGCTCATTGCTCTCTAAGTCGTGCCCCATATCTTTGAGGATAGCGTGTGTGACCTCATGCCAAAACGTATCAATGACCTCACGTTTGGGGTGCGCCTTAAGATCATACGAACTGTGCGTTGCTATCTGAACGAGTCGTTGGTTGTATTTAATCTGGCCCATCGAGTCTGTACCCGGTATGTGCTTGTGCACCTCAACCTTGTACGCGTGCTTGCCGATTGTGAATGTTTTTGGTATCTCCATATGCTTCTCCTAGTTCTTTGCTAACCCATATCTACGGTGAACGCCACCGTCAGCGTTGAGGGGTATGCCCGGTAAATACCGTGGCTCCATAGTCATCTGCGCCAAGACCCAAGTCTTAGCGTCATTTGCTTCCTCATCCGGCACAACGCAGATTAACTCGTCGTGCACAGTTCCCTTGACGGGGTATCTCTTTTGTACCCTGAGCATACCGTCCGTCATCACAATACGCGCAACACCTTGAATGATGTTGTTCGTAATCTTACCCGCATACAGCTTAGTCGCATCCTCGCCGTACACCCAGTGTGTCTTCTTATCCTCGTCCTTGATCTGACGTAGATCAGGATACAAGAGCTTCATACCGTTGGGTAATTCTATCTCACCTTTGCGGAAAATTATACACTTATAAGACATCTCCTCGCCATTGATTAGACAACGCGCCATCATCTCCTGACACATCTCCCAGAAACTTACTACTGGTTGAGCAGTACGTCTGTATATATCAATGATTGCTTTAGACGCCACGCAATGAATCAGCAGTTCACCATCTGTACATGTGTGCGGGATGTCCGCCATCTTCTCTAGGTTTTCTTTGTTGTCCAAGAACTTCTCAACGTACTCTTTATCAACGCCTAACTTCTTTGCGAAATCTTTTGTGTATCTGACTGGCGGAGCACCAAGAAAGCCCACGAGTAACTGCGTAGCAAACGATGCCCAACCTAAACCATACCCGCAACCCAAGAGCGCGCTTTTCGCAGACTGCCGTAGATCGGGATGAGTTTCTTTAGTGAGTCCGGGTATGTTAAACATCTGAGCGCCGAACGAGGCGTAAGCGTCAGCACCGCTCCTGAAAATTTCGAGCATGTCTCCGTAATCCGAAAACCATGCGAGTACTCTCGGTTCAATCTGCGAGAGATCCCCGACGACAAGTTGATAACCTTCGGGCGCCATAATAGCTTTACGTAAGAACGACCCTCGTTTGAGGTTTTGCATATTGATAGCGGAGCCTTTGGACGCCGTCCAACGTCCCGACTTCGCTCCGTAGTACGATAGCGGAACCGGTAATGCACCGCGTTGGCTGATATCGAGGAATCGTTGCGCTCGAGTTCTTTCAGTAGTCGACTTAACCTTAAGGCGAGCTTCACAAACGAGGGCAACGTCTTCATTCTCCCCATTGAGAAGGGCTTGGAAATGTGCATCGTTTTTAGCAAGTGCAAGGGTTTGCTTATCCGTGGTTTTACTAATCTTTGTCGGAGGGTCAACTCCCAGTGATTTAAGTAAGTCTGCAAACTGCTTGTTCGAAGCGAGTGCAGTCTCATCCACGCCGAGCCTTTGTAGTAGTCCTTCACGTTTATCCCTTTCATCTGTAAGCGCTTCAATCAGCATGCGTTTATCTAATTCCAACACAGGCTCCGTATACATACGAAGTGTCATGTCTATCAGTCGGAGTTCTTTAGTAGGGTAACCTTGTATAAACCGTCCGAAAATTTGTTCACATAGGTATACGTCGTGTTTGCAATATTCTGCCAACTCTCGCTCAATAGCGATTTCACTAAGTTGTTCGAGTCCATCCGTTGAATGTACTGCCTTTCCCTTGGGAGGGAGTCCAAATGCTTCAGCCAATCTTGCAAGTGAGTTTCCAACTTCCACGCCACGTAGAGCGCGCGCCATTGATAAGGTGTCGAAGATAAAAGCGGGTTTGATTCCGTATTTCCACGAGATGATCGAGACGTCGAACTGTGCGTTGTGGGCAAGAATGGCAGTCTTTTTCCAGTCGTACGTAGATAAGATGCGTGGTAGTTCATCTCCTCTGTACCACTGGGTGACTTTGTCTGTTCCGTACTCATGTATACAGGCTCCGAAAGCTTTGAATCGTGCATCTCTTATGTACTCCTCAGTTGTCATCTTCGATAGCGTGTACCCTTTACTGTCCCAACGTGTTTCGAAATCAATCGTCAGGATTGTTTTGTATGGTGCGCTCATTTGTCGAGTTCCAATTGTTTATTAATCCACTCATCCAACTTCTCATGCAACCATTCAATATTGCGCTGACCAATGGATTTGTTGTTATCAGTCATCAATGGATCTGTTAAGGTTTGTTTAACAGCACCGCCTGCGCTGAACTTGATAAATTTATCCTCCTGATCTACCGATACGCCGATCACATCGTGCTGAACGTCTGACATACCAAACCTCGTTAATAAAATTTCATTCATTTTCAATCCTTTCTACTTTTTGTCTCGTGCACGCTTTGCCACAAGACTCTGAGTAATGGCGCTCGGTTACTGTATGGTTACCACACCTTGTAACGTAATGTGTGTTTTCAAATATCCATACCTCACAGTCTTCAAACTTGTAGGCAATCCTTGGTTTGTTCAACTCAGCCTTTTGCTCGGGCGTTGGACCAAATACTGCGTAAAGCGCCAAAATTATTGACCCTATTACTGTACCAAACAAAATAACAAAAAGCGTTGCCCCGCCAATAGGTACTACTATGTCTTCCCAAATTTCTTTTCTAGTCATCATCTTCCTCCATAGCTTCGTTAATTAACTGTTGTTTCACCAACTCCAAGCAACCAATTGCAGTTGCCATGTAAAGCGTCTCATCGTATTTGTGTATCACTTCTAGCAGTTCTTCAACAAGACCCTCTGCCAATTTGCCTTGATTAAGATTCATAAGCTAATCCTATAGCAAGACCAAGCCATGCAAGCTCAATCCAAAAGTCATCCTCAATACTGAACGCTAATGCGGGCCATACGAAAACAGCACTTTGACTAAAGCGTGTATAAATTACCATGCGCTACTCCTAGTTAAACATCTCCTTGGGGGGCGCGTCCTTCATCAAGTTCTCTTGTGCATAGTCGTTACCAAACCGAAGTAGCTCCGCCGCAAACATGGAGTTCGCATTAGCAGAGGCAAGTGCAATCGAACCGTCGTTGCCATCTGAGAATACTATGACTGCGCTGAACGGACTGTCCTTGCCGTAGCACGCGATAAGTTTGGTAGTGATGAACTGCAAGTGTTTCTTCTCATCGTCATCCATACCGCCCACAATTTTTTCTACAAAGTCTTTATAGTTATCTGATTTCATTTAATACCTCCTCTAGTTGATCAATATTCTTATCATTGATAATAAACGCTTCACCTCCGGCTTGCATAATTTTGCCAAGCTGATGCCCTTGTAATGCTGTTACTTTACCTTTACCTGCCTTTGCTTCAATAGCAATGAACTTACCTTTGTAGCACACCAGAAAATCCGGCGTGCCCGCATTACCAAACCCACTACCAATTGGCATTGAATAGTAGGCGCCTACTCGGTCTAGGATTGCCCTGATTTGTTTCTTGACCTTAGCCTCTGGCGTCATTCCCATTAGAAAGTTGCCTCCTCTAATTTTGTTGTATCTACTTTCTTACGCTTAACTCGTTTTGGTTCTTGAGTAAGGAGCCTCGTGGGGAAAGGCCAAGTTGAATTTTTTCTGACCTGATCTGTCTGTTTATGTAATTTCTTAACCATTCTATTCCTCCTATTGCATTAAACATTTCTTTCTGTTCTTTGCTCATGCGTATGCTGACATACACACCGCCTGTAATTTCACTTTTGGGTCGAGGCATTTAACACCTCCCGTCCATGTCAACAGTTTTGGCTTTGTACTGACGTATTGCTTCCATCTTGGCGTAGAACTTCTGCACATGTACAAGCGCATCGCCGTAACGCCCACTGTCCACATCATCACACACCACCCACGCCTCATCTATTGCGTCTTTGTATAATGCAAGTTCTGCTAGTGCGTCGCCCAGTTGTAAATCTATTTCTCTTGTTTGTTCATCCATTTGTTTGCTCCTAAAAATTAAATCAAAGTTGTCTGCAAATTTATTGTAGTCTGTTGGTCTTTGCGTTGATCCTTTACCACTATCACTCATCGTAACCCCCTAGTATCATAACTACAAAACAAAACACCGCCGTTATCCACACAGACGCTAAACCAAGTATAGCAATTAACAATAGTATATCTAGTATGTCATTCATTTCTTACTCCTTGGGTGTGATATGTTTTCCAAAAATACTCCAGAATCTTCCTTTGCTACAACTCTCCTAAGCGCGTTGTTAATTTGAGTGTTGTGCTTTGTCAACCACGTGGCACTAAAACCTTTACCAAAAGATCCGTATATTGCTTCGTGAAAAGCTTTAAGTTGTGTGTCGCAATACTCAGTTAGTGCATCCTCTTTTAAGTACTTGGCGCCTTCATTATCTAACACCATAACTTCAAGACCTTTTAAAAATCTATAACGACTCTGATCTGCACTTGCTTCTTCCCATCCTTTTTTGTAGTTCTCAGCAACCTCTGAGACTGACTCTACACGTTTACTTAAAAAAGCTTTCTCTTGTTCTGACTCAGCTAATGCTTTCTCTAGTTTTGCAATTCTTTCCTGCACTTGTTGGTGCTGTATTTTCTCAAGCGGTCGTTGCTTGTACTTTGCTTTTGTTTTCATTTGCACTCCTTAAAAATGGTGAGGGGGATAAATAGATTCCACGCCCCCTCGGTTCGCGGTGCAGGAGGTTCGGTAGGCCCAAAATACTTAAGCATCGGGGAAGCCTACCGAATCAGTTTAATGGGTTCACATCTATTAGGCTCCGCCATTATTAGCAACTGTGAAACACCCCGATACTAGTTCGAAAAGATTTGTTTAAGCTCAGTATACAACTGTTTGGCTTGCACGATTGACAATGTGTCTAATATTTTACTTGGTGTCCACGCATCTTCAATGATCGCTTGGATTGCGTCGGGCACTTTAGGTTTGCTAGGCTTGTGGATAACTTTTCCTATTTTGTTTTTCATAGATTTTATTTTGACTGGCTTATATTCTTGAGTCAAAGCAGTGAGTCTCCCATCAACACGTTGTACGTAACCTGAACGGATAAACTGCGTAATTAAAGATGAGACTGAGTTTTCTTTAAACCCCCGAGAACCTAATTCAAACAAGATTTCTTTCTGTGTTAAGTTAGGATTGTCGCGGATGAAGTGGAATGTTGCACGACTCGCGTTGTTGGTTGGTTTGAACATGTGTTTAGGCATTTGTTTCTCCTTGTCTATGCGTTGTTGATCTTTGTCCCATTCGTTTGCATCTTTCTCAAGAGCTTTTTTAAGTGCATCCTGTAATGTTGTCATGTTAGTTTCTCCTTGCAAGTAGTCCTAATATTGCGTAAAGGCATGTGCCCCACATAGTTGCGATGATAACCGTATCGGTAGTCCACGATGACTCGACACCTAGCAGTGCTTTCTGCACCCAGTCTTGGTCGTGGTTGTAGTAGTTGTGTTTCGGTTCGTAGTAAATACCGATCTTGATCTTGCCCGTGTCGTATGGTGTTACTTTCATTTACTTTCTCCTATCAAATTGTTCTGCAAGTTTGTGCAGTTCCGCTAACACATAGTCAACTGTTCTATAAACCTCATAGCTCAAACGGTGGCGAGGAGTAAGACCGGGTTGAAAGTCTCCCGCATGTGCACAGTCAAACCCAAATTTCCCACTCTCGGAAAACGTTAAGCCACCGTGCACATCTACACCAATCTCATCATACGTCTTACCGTAATCAGGATGCGACTCAGGCAAATAGATGTACCCACACAAATGCTCAAACTGTTCATGCCGTTGGATCTCAATCACATAGCCGAGGTGTTCGGTCAGCAAATGATGGGGTTCGGACTCCCAAGGTTTGTCGTGCATTGTTATCTCCTATAAAGTGAAGAAAGATAGCGTCTATCTTCAGCAGTTAATTTTTCAAGAAGATCCCACAATTCATCCTCGTACATTAGAGAGATTAAATAGAAAGTCATTGCATAAGTAAAATCCTTTGCTTCAATGTTTGTTTGCATCCGATGTTGTGCTATCCAATACGCTTGTTGCAAATTAAGATAAAGTTTTATATTTGACATTCCTACCTCCTTAGAAACTAAACTTATCAAGGATCGCATCCACCGCTTTCTTGGTGTCTTGACGAACCGCCTCGTTCTTGCGTAACTCGTTGGCATCTTTATGCAACAGCGCTTGCTCAAGGGATTGACGTGCCTCCTCCAACGCCTTGTCACCCGTCACATTCAGTGCTTTAGTAAGATCGCACAACTCCAACGCACCATCCACAAGGGAGTCATGGAACCTACGTTGCTTTGCCTCACCACCCACATAGTCAGTTGTCAGTCTGTCAGACATACGCTTGAGGTGATCGCCTAGCCTACGCTTGATGTCCGCCATCGCATTGTCTACACGCTCTTGTGCCACACGTTCTAATTGTTCTTGTAGATACTTCTGTGCATCGTTGCCCACATCCACACGGAAGTCACCACTCGCGGGCATAGGCATGTAGTTAACTCTGAACGCAAACTTAGTCATGATCTCATTGGCAGTTGGATAGTCATCACGCTTAAACATATCCCCTAGCGCCATAGCCTGCGCCGTAATGAGCGTGGGGTAGATCTGCACGAAGTCTTGTACGAGCTTAGTGAAGTCAGCCTCGAAGTCAGCCATCTTCTCACAGAACTTAATGAAGTTAACTGTCGGCAACATGCGTAGACCTGAGTCACTCCAAGGCAACGTGTTGTCGTATACGAACTGGCGGATCTTACCAACGTACTGCACAATGTCCGCTAACTCGTCACGTCCTGCGAGTAAGTTCTTGTTAACACGAGCAGAGTCTTTAGCCCCCGCATTTTTATTGGACACGACCTCATCGGTCACGCCCCTGTCTAACTTGCGTGCAGTCCATACGCTTGCGTTGAACTCTACTAACATTGCACATGTATCTAGGTTGTATCTTATTGTCATGGTTGCTTCTCCTTTGTGGTTAAAAAATTAAGATTGAATACGAACTACTTTGCCGTGTTGCGGTACGAACTCGGTGTTGTCAACGATACCCCATAGAGACGGGCATGGCACCGCCGGATCATCGCAGTACAAGTAACCGTCAGACAACCACAGTAATGCAGTAGGCTTGAGTTTCTTCTCCTCGATGTACTCGGTAACGCATGTCGGCGTAGTACCACCGCCACCCTTGGGTGACATAAGGTTTGCAATGCTGTCGTACTCATGAGGCTTGAACTCTTGATCACCGCACACCTCTGTGTCCCACCACATCACACGCACACCGTCAGGCTTAACGTCAGCACAGATCTTAGCGATCTCACCGAAGATCAAACTGTAGTAAGGGTGCATAGAACCTGATGTATCACACGCAATCGTCAACTCACCCATTGACTCGGTGAAGTGTGAAGGCATCACGAACCCACTCGCAAGCATACGCTTGTTGGGAGGACAGAACCTAGAGTTCTCATCGCCTGATGAGATAGTCTGAATGAACTCACGCAACGCCTCACGCCAATCAGTCTGACGCTCACGTGCAGTCTCAAGGATGTCACGACCACCCGCACCATTGCCCGCCATCTTACGCACAAGCATCTCGCCTTGACGATTGGCATCGTCTACTTGCCTAGCGATTGCATCCTTGGGTACGCCGTCAATCTCCGTAGCGTTATCGCCGTCACCCTTATCGTGCGAGTCGATTGGTTGCAACTCAACAAAATTGGCATCCTTGAGCAACGCTTGCAAGATCTGAATGTAAGACATACCCTTGAACTGATCGTCAACAAGTGGCGGTACTTTTGTGGGGCGCTCAACGAACTTGAAGTCAGGGTCAAGCTCCTCGATCATGCCGTTGATACAGAAGTCCATAGCAATGTTGTTGATGTGTGCGCCAAACTTCTTATCGAGATCACGATACATCGGCAACACGCAATGCTTGAGCGCAACGTGAAAGTTCTCATGCAATACAAGATAACGCAACTGCTTGAGTGTGAAGTCAGAGATAAACTCTGCGCCGTAGTACTTGTCCTTGCCATTGGTACCGGCAGTTGGCACGCCGTCCTTGACCTCAGACTTACCCATACAGATAACGCCTGACAACAATGCGAACTTGGGATGTCGCATGCAGTCGATGTTGGCTTTCTGTATCTTTTGTTGTGGTGTTAATTTATCAAAGCTCATAGTTCCTCCCTTGTTAATGAATAAAGCAATTCAATTCTGTTGTACACATCATCCAACTCCGCCTCGCTATCAACCTCAACCTCTGTGTTAGCGATGATCGCATGCTTGGCAACGTCAATGATAGTGATGTACGCAATGATCTTACGTTTACCGTCACGCATCGTGACATTGAGCGAAGTCTGGAGATGTATACCTTTCATGATTACTTGGTGCTGAAGTAGATCTTGTGTGCGCTGAGCATCTTACCGAACTCAGTCAACGTAGCGTAGATAGCCACACGCTGAGACTGCGCCACCGTATTCACAAAGATCGACTGCATCTCTGCCTTCATGCGCCACACATACTTGACAACTTGCTCGGCATCCTCACGCTTATCGACACGTGATACGAATTGGAACACTTGCACAAGCTGTGCAGTAGGATTGTCAGACAGCGGTGCGTTGTCAGGGTCAGCGAGCACACGATCAAGCGAACAGATGTCACGTCCGAAACGAATGAATGAACTTAAAGCCTCAGCAGTGGTAGCACCAACAGTACCCACAAGAGCACATTCAAGAGTATCATCGTCCAAAACCCCATCGCCTGCATTGAGAATATCACTAGCCGACACGAGGCTTCGAGGAGTAGCATAGGCAACAGCAGTGCTACGTGGATTAAAAATATAACCATTGTCTTTCGAGAGATCTTTGCCTTCATACTTACCGCCTTTCTCATAGTCAAGGAATGAATCGAACACCATTGGGAAGTTGTGACAGAACGCAAGCACGTTAGCGTTGACACCTGAGTTAACTGCATAGTCATTGATCCACTCGTCCACTGTAGGCTTACGCATCTTGACGAACGTCAAACGATTACGCAAGTGCGCCTGTATCGAATCACCTAAGCCCTCGACTGCAAGATTGGTGAAGCACACAACCACACTACCCTCGGGCAAATGATAGTTACCAACACGTCTCTCGTAGATGATCGGTGCGAGTACGTTCTTAATAAACTGCGGTGCCTTGGCAATCTCATCGAGCGCAATTAGTATCGGCTTGCTACCGTTGATACCCTTCTGATTGGTCTTGTTGACACCGAAGCGCTCATTGGGTAACTCACGTGACACACCATGCTCACGATCAAGGTCAGGCATCCACACGCTACCGTCAGATAGTTGTGTGCAATCAATAGGATCGACTGCGATGTGATTGGCAAACTGTGGCATAGACTTGATGGCATGAAAGAGCGCGGTCTTACCGATACCATTCTCACCCTCGACAATAACTGTACGCTTGTGTCCGACAGTTGCTACTAACGATTGCACTTGTTTGAAAGATAAAAAGTTTCTCATTGCTAACTCCTATAAAGATAATGAATGGTGGCACATATGTGCCACCGCTAAGGGAACTCTAGTATATCATGGATTGTCAATCCTTTTACAACTTGTCAAACTCCTTAATAAAAATTATTGGTATAGGGGAAATCCCCTGGTTTGCAGAACTTAGGTATTAGTTTCTTCCCACTAACACGTTTGCCTATGATGCGTACCAAACGGTCGAGCAACGCCTTCTCTAGTTGCTTCTCTGTCACTAGCTCGTTGTTGGTAGTCAGCATCTCAAGTTGATGATCACGAGAAAATTTGCGAGTCTGCCAACCTAGCTTGTCGTGTATGCGCCTACTCATCATGCTGTCATACACTAGCTGTGCGCTGTCATGAATGATCGTGTTGACCGCCATGTCTCGTATCGCATCGGAGTCAGGACAATTAAAGAAGTCACGCATATTTTCACGCTCACCATACGATACCGTTGAGCCCTGACCAAACGGGATGCCCTTGTTGTGGTCGTACAGGAAATTGTCTAGGTACTCAGATAACCTGAACATGCACACAGTTACGAACGGTCTAAAGAAGTCACGCACCGCTTTGTTACGCATCTTGTCCTCGTCTGTTGATACGCTACGGTACAACTGCATGTGTGTCGAGCGATCAACGATGAGCCTGTTGCGGTTATCGAATAGTAATTGAGTGTCCCTTAAATCACCACGTATAGGCACGAGCGCAACCTCCGATGTACTTGTTGCGAACGCTTGATCGAACCCGACGTTCACCACGTAATACATAAACTGTTTACTCGTCACGCTACTGTGGTATGAGTATTGGCGTAACTCATTACCGTCCGCATCGGGTTGACTAAACCTAGCCATGACTTGATGATATAAATGCAACTCATAGGCTTGATCTACCTTGACGATGCGGTAATGATGCTGACGTCTACCTGAAAGTGGGCGCTCGTTGTCCTCCCATATTTTCTTGGTGCGCCACTTGGGTAGCGCTGTGTTCTCAAAGAACACCTTTGCCTTGGCGTAGGTGTTAACTGATCCGATGTTTCTGATGTTGTTGCTAAACATAATTACCTCCTGTTAAAAATTTGTGATGAGTGTGTGAACTGTGTAGATGTATTCATCTAACGAATAGGTGTCATCGCCACCTTCGTGTGCATCTTCTTGACCGTCCTCACCAACAGCCATGATGCGCCATGATGCCTCGAATGTTTCCTCCGCATACTTACATAGATCGTAGTGGCATTTCACATCGTCATAGCTTTCGTACCACTTAACGTCGTTATATCCAAAAGTCATGATCGGATCTTCTTTGTGCGGTGCTTCGTCCGTATCCCACGTCCACTCAGCAAATCCTTCATCACTAAAGTTTTTTGCTATGAGTCCACCATGCGCCTTCGCAAGCACAACGAACCGTTCTCTATCCTCAATGGATTTGAATTTGATAATCCCTGCTACATCTGATCTGTATCCCATGTTATACCTCCGTAGTTATAGTGCCACCAGTTATGACGAACTTGGTGTCGTTAAGTTTCTCTGTGATAGCGTCATCTAACACCTCGTCTATTTTCTCTGTGATAGCGTCATCTAACACATCGTCTAGTCTGCTGTCTACTCTTTCGTCCACGATCTCGCCACATGCACTACTGAAGTCATATTCATCCATTGCCTCATGTGCCACCTCAATTATGTCGCTACGTTCATGGTGCGAGTGTTCCGCTTCATGCAAGTTGACCTCGTGTTTGGCTATCTTAGAAATCTTGTCATAAAGCTCCTCGTTAATTGTGTTGAGTGTTGCGTGGTTTGCGAGTATCTCAGACACACGTTTATCGACCACCGTATTGATATGAGTGTCGATGTCTTTAAAGATTGCAAGTAAAAGTTCATTCATAGTTTTTCTCCTGAAAAGCGGGGTTAATTTTCACCCCAGTTAAAAAAGCGTAGGGGAAATCCCCCCACGCCACAAAAAGCTGACACCCGTCAGAGACGAGTCCATACCCATACAAAAAATGTAACGACAAAAATAATGGCAAACGCTAGGTTGACTAGCGCATGCAAGATACGTTCTTTAAATGGGTTCATTTAGTTTCTCCTTTGGTTTTTATTAGTGACTTGATGTTATCCATCTGTTCACATATGTCTTTCCACTCTTGGTCATACGCAGGGTTTTCTTCTTCCTCGGGTATGCAGTCCTCCCGATAACACTCCAACGCTTTCCAAATAATTCTTAAATCAATATTCATACATCCTCCTTATAGGTAAATAGTTCTACTAACTTAACACTCGCTTCCTCGATCACGTTTTCCTTTAGGTCAGCGTAGTAATCGTTGTCCTTCACAAAATCTAGGGGATCAGCGTACAGACAGCCACCGATAATCTCATAGGCAAGTTCAATACCACACTTGTGCGCCTCCACTTTAGCCACGAACCACGTCATCTCCCCTCGGTTGATCTTGGTTGCTATCTCCTTTATTTGGTCATCCGAGTCATCGGGGTAATGGTCACGAAGCGAATCGTTCTCATACGTCCACGAAAAGTAAATATCAAACTGCCCACATTTTTCGTGGTGCACTCTTTCCCATGTATCACTCATTGCTTTCTCCTTTAAAAAAGTGGGGTTACGATTAACCCCAGTTACTATCACAGATCTGTCCAAGGCGTGTTGTCTGGCGTTTGATCCATGACATACCGCTTGGGTTTATTGTTTGCTTTGTAGTTCGGGCGTTCCCAATTCCCAAAGAGTTGAGCAAACGCCATCTCTGTCACTTGCTTTATCTTCAGGTTGTGCATCACCGCATAGGCGTAGATGTCGTTATGTAAACGCTCCGTAATGTTTAATGATTTAGCTTTAGCCATTTAGTTTCCCCTTTAAAATTTCGTTAACACTAATAAACCCTCGCTCACTCTGTGGTACTGCAACCCATGCGTCTCGCATAGATCGCAAATGGGTCTGACTGAACGCCTCTCGCCAGTCCTCATAGGGTATATCCCTATCCCCCTCATCCTTACGATACGCCATCGTGTCCCTGACATCTTCAAGTATTGCTAAACACGTTATGCAATACTCAGTTAAATGCGGGCGGTTAGATATTCTTTTTAGCGTAGTGTTTAGCTTTCTAATCTCGGCACGTACGGGTTTGAGTAGTTCGCCCCATCTTTGGGCGAACAGTTTGTTCCATGTTTTCTTACGCACACGTGAGAGCCTTTGCTTTTTACGCTCGGCGCGATAGCGCAAATGTGCCTCTGCTATCGCGGGTTTAATCGCCCCGTCAATCACCATCTCCTCAATCTGACGGTAAGATTTTTTTATCAATGGCTTTGGTTTGGGTCTGCACTCGTGACAGTATTTAGATACCGCATCAAGGCGGTAATTACCGATGTGCCCTCGTGCTATTGTCTGTGCATAGGTCAGCTTATATTTATAACTTTTAATTGGTTTGCTTAGCGCACACTTGGCGCAGGTCTTGTGTGTGAGGTGGGTATCGTTTGACAAAATACGCTCCTAAATTTAATTGTTAAGTACACGAAATTATAACTGTGTCCGACACTTGTCGCAACTAGGGATTCTACTGTGCTTGTCGTATGCCCCGTAAACACTAGCCTTGCGCCAAGTTAAGTTCGTTTTAAGCCCGAAAAAAATAAAGTGAAGGGGGGGTAGCCGAAGCCGAGCTTTCGAGGGTGTGTCCACTTATGCACGCCCATATATATATATATCTAATCTCTATTATTATTATATAGTGTGTTTAGTTCTGGACACCGCCAGTATTCATGCGGGTTCTGAGCGACACGGTAGTTTTTACGCATGATAAGCATGGTGGGTAAGCTGTCCAATGACTATTTGGCAACGTGTTTGGGAGAACTGGGGTTAAATGTAACCCCAGTCGTTGAAGTGCCTTCAGAACAAGGGCTTTTGCCCTTGTCGTAGTGTTTGACGGCGAGCCGTCTCCTCTATACGTTCTCGCCATGCTTTGAGGTATTGTTCCCTTGCATATGGTGTGAGAGTTTCTAGGTATTGTTGTTGCCGTAGGGCTACGGCTTTGCTGAACCATTCAGGTGCACTCATGTTATCTGCTCCCTTTGATTGGTAGTACGCCATTGTTACGCATGATAGTCTTGAAGTCCTCATCTTGTATGCGCTCTCTGATTTCACGCCGAGTCTCGGCTTTGTTGCGGATAGTCTCTTTGGCTTTGCGTGCCCATGTACGGTCTTTGATTGTGTATGATTTGCTCATGATGATCTCCTTAGATTGTTCTGGTTACGATGTAGGTAAGTGCGTCAATACCGTAGCGGTGCAGTAGATATTCGGTAACATCTCCGCTCGGCATAGGCACAACGGTTACTAGCGTGGTATCTAGCTCTGGTATGTATCGGGTAATTTCAAGCATGTTCACTCCTTAAAGTTTGTAGTAAGTTGCGATTAAGATTAGCCCGCCCACAATGTAGATGGCGGTGGTTATAAAGAAAGTTTTCAAGGTTATCTCGCAATGCTAAGTTCTAGTAACTGGGTCTCGGTCTTACTCTCTAAGTATTCGACCATGCTTTTCTTGGATGTCCAACAATTAATTTCGGTGTTTAAGTGGTTGAACAACACCCAATGTTTGTCAAAGCCGTACAGTTTAAAACCTACGGCTCCAATGGGGTGTGATGGTGTTTTAAAGATGACGAAATACTCGCCTCGATTGAAGCGTTTGACGGTTGCTTTCATGGTTATTCTCCAAAGGTTACGAATACAACGTGGGCAATACCACGTGGATAGATTGCGAGCATGTCACCGTACACATCGACTCGGCACGTTACGCCCGTGAGGTTCGCCCACTTTTTAGCTATCTGAACGATAGACCGATCAGATCTCGGCTTTCCGTCCTTAGTTGCAGGGAGCACTCGGGATTCTCGGCGTACCCAAGAATAGTTCGCTTCACCGCCGTATGTGTCAGTATGTTCTAGGTTGATTTTTAGATTGTTCATGGTTGATTCTCCTGGTTGACAATAAAAGGAACAGCGCAAAGACACCTCGCCCTTGCGCCCTCGGGAAAAACTCGGGTTAATTTTCACCCCAGTGCTTTCAAGAAACGGCGTTGCTCAGATGCACTCAACGCATTGAATTTCTTGAGTAACAACGCAACCTCATCGGTCTTGGCACGAACACCGCCAGTCTTGGGTTGCTCAAAGATTACACGAAGGACGTATTTCACAGCGTTATAGGCGGGCGTGTCCTTCTCGAATGTCATCCCTCCGCGTTGTCCCTCATGGGCTTGTACGTTGAAACGACCCTCCGCCCACTTGATAGCATGGGGCTTTGCTTCCTCCTTAGTGGTAATACCATGCTCGCCGAGTAGGGCGAACAGCTCGGCTTGATTATCAAATGCACGATCAAAGATAGTAGAGATAGATGTAGTTGCTTTAGTCATAGTTGACCTCCAAATGAATCGGTAGAGACTGAATGACTCCTTAAACCGATGACTCTATTGTATCCCAACGTGCTACCAAATACCCTTGACATGAGCTAAGTCGTTGATTTTAAAGGGTTTTTTCTATCCTTGGTGTAATCTATATCAAGGGCTTTGCTAGGGCTTTGAGGTACGTTTTACCCCAGAAAACGGCGTTTTCGGCGTATTTTGCCGTATCCGTCAACCCCACCGTACCCCCAGAGCCCCTTTCATGGTGACCATGCCACCCTCCGCGACAACACTGTTTGTGAGGCGCAAATCAATATTCTGTAATACTTAAGTACCTAACCCAAAAATTTTTTAAAAAATTCCAAAAAAATACCCCAGACTAGCTGGGGTAAAAGTGATCCGAAGATCAAGGAGAAGCAAACGCTTGCGCGATTACTCAAAAGTATTATATACTCGGCACATCGAAAGTTTTTAGGACTTCGCAAATGTTTGAAGATTTGGTGCAATTTGAGCCCGACATCACCAAGTCGGGGTTTACTGAGCTGGACGCTGTGTCAGCCCAGCAGGTGCTCGACGCCCAAGTAAAAACAATAGACTGGTTAGCTGAACTTGGCGCTACACTGGACGACGAAATAGATGAGGCCCACGAAACCGCGTCTGCCAGAAAAACATTTCAAAAATTAATTACAACTACCGACGAACACGCTTCCAAAGAAGCACTTGTTTCTATTAAGACTCCCGAAGCCGTACGCCATTTAACTGGTATGTTGACCGCTTATGATTGGGAGTTTATTGAACAAGCTAAGCAATTACGGGGTTATACCGTTGCCAAAATCGTCGAAGAAACCAAGAATTCTAACGCAAATATTAGACTAAAAGCACTCACTTTGCTGGGAAAAGTTACTGAAGTTGGTTTGTTTACAGAAAAAATCGAGATCAAAAAGGACGAATTATCCGACGCTGAACTCGAAATGCGTATCAAAGAAAAGCTCAATCGCTTCATGGGGGTGGTTGATGTTGTTGATATTGAACAAGCACCGGATACTTTAATCGTAGAAACAACCAGCGCCAAGTATGAACTTACAGAACCTGACAACGCTCAGTAAAATCGAGCTGCAGGCGCTGATGAAAGCACTGCCCAAGATGTCCTTGCAGGACAAAATGGAGCTATTTGAAGATTTAGAAGTACGAGAGCGCCGGGCAAGACTGGTATCTGCTGAGAAATCTATGCTTGGTTTTGCATCTGCGGTGTATCCGGGGTTCAAGATTGGACCGCACCACAAGAAACTGGCAAAGATCTTTACAGATGTGATTGAAGGTAAGAAACGGCGCGTCATTATCAACATTGCCCCACGTATGGGCAAGTCTGAGTTCAGTTCTTATCTGTTCCCCGCCTACTTTTTAGGTAAATTCCCTGACAAAAAAATTATCATGGGCACTCACACGGCGGGTTTGTCTGAGGATTTCGGGCGCCGGGTACGTAACTTGATTGAATCGGAGGAGTACCATGAGATTTTCCCCGCCACAAATGTGGCTGACGACCAAAAAGCCGCTGGTAAGTGGTCTACTTCTGTTGGCGGACAGTATTATGCTGCTGGTGTTGGTGGCGCTCTTGCCGGTCGCGGTGCTGATTTGTTTGTTATTGATGATCCCCATTCCGAGCAAGACGTTAAAGCAAATTCAAGACTGGCTTTTGATACCGCATGGTCGTGGTTCCAGACAGGACCGCTTCAACGTTTGATGCCGGGGGGCGCGATCATTGTGATTATGACGCGTTGGTCGCTGCTTGACCTGACGGGACGACTGTTGGACTACCAGATCAAGAATCCTGACTCACTGCCCTGGGAGTTGGTAGAGCTGCCTGCTATATTAAATGAGAATACGCCAGAGGAGAAGTCACTTTGGCCTGAACAGTGGAAGTTAGATGTTTTAAAAACAACAAAAGCGTCGATTGATCCCAAGTTTTGGAATGCGCAGTACATGCAGCAACCCACGACGGACACATCAGCGATTGTGCCCAGAAAATCGTGGAAGATTTGGGATAAAGAAGACCCTCCGCAGTGTGAATACGTGATCCAGTCCTGGGATACGGCGTATGAAACCAAGAATAGTTCTGACTATTCAGCATGCACAACATGGGGCGTGTTCTTTAACGAGTATGAAAAGATGCGCCCGCATATCATACTATTAGATGCGTTCAAGGATAGAATGGCGTTTCCGGATCTCAAACAAGCTGCACTTAAACACTACAAGAATTGGGAACCTGACGCGTTCATTGTGGAGAAAAAAGCTTCTGGAGCACCGCTGATACAGGAACTCAGAGCCATGGGTATCCATGTGCAAGAAACAAATCCAAGCCGAGGCAACGATAAGATGGTGCGGTTAAATGCCGTGTCTGACTTGTTTGCATCCGGCGTCGTGTGGGCACCAGACACACGCTGGGCTAGAGAAGTCATTGAGGAAATCGCAGTATTTCCAGTTGGTGAACACGATGACTACGTGGATACGACCACGCAAGCGTTAATGAGATTTAGACAAGGCGGGTTTGTTCAACTTGACTCGGACGAACGCGACGACCCCATACATTTCAAGCGTAGACAACACGCGTATTATTAAGGACAAACATGGCTACTAATATAGACAAATCACTTTACTCTGACATGCAGGGCACAGATCCAAGTCATGTTGACGAACCAATTGAGATTGAAGTTGTTGATCCAGAGGCGGTCAAGATTCATGCAGGGGACTTGGAGATGGAGATCAAGCCAGACGGCGAAGGCAATGATTTCTATAAAAATTTAGCAGAAGAAATTCCAGAGTCTGTCATGGGATCTTTAGCCAACGATTTGGCAAACGATATTGAGAATGATAAAAATTCCCGCAAAGAATGGGAGAAAGCATATGTAATGGGGCTCAAGCTTTTGGGACTCCAATACGAAGAGAGAACGGAGCCTTGGAACGGAGCATCAGGTGTCTTCCACCCAATGATTACTGAAGCCGTAGTGCGATTCCAAAGTGAAACGATCACCGAGATGTTTCCCGCCCAAGGCCCCGTTCGCACTAAGATATTAGGTAAAGAAACGCCAGCCAAGAAAGAATCTGCCATCCGGGTTGAGGATGACATGAACTACGAGTTGACTGAGGTGATGGTGGAGTTTAGACCCGAACATGAGCGCATGTTGTGGTCCCTTCCAGCAACCGGTTCAGCGTTCAAAAAAGTGTATGATGACATCACTTTAGGGCGCCAAACATCTATGTTTGTACCTGCGGAAGATATGATTTTGCCTTACGGTACGACCGATATGGACACTTGCTACCGCATGACGCACGTGATGCGCAAGACTAAGAATGAAATTTTAAAATTGCAAAAGGCGGGTTTTTACCTAGATTTTGAATTACCTGACGCTACGCAGTTAAGAGATGAGATTCAAAAAGCCAAAGATCAAGAAACTGGATTCAACGATTTAAACGATGATCGTTATGTTATTTATGAAGTTCACGCTGACTTAGATTTAAAAGGCTATGAAGATGTAAACGACAAAGGTGAAGAAACTGGCATTGCACTTCCATATGTGGTAACCTTAATCAAAGGTAGTAATAACGTACTGTCCGTACGCCGCAACTGGAAGGAAGATGATGAAAACAGACTTAAGCGACAACACTTTGTCCACTACCAATACATCCCAGGATTTGGAGCCTATGGCTTCGGACTCTTCCATCTTATCGGTGGCTTCGCAAAATCCGCCACCTCGATTATGCGTCAACTGGTCGACGCAGGAACTTTATCTAACCTCCCCGGAGGACTTAAATCGCGTGGCCTTCGCATTAAAGGTGATGACACGCCCATTGCACCAGGAGAATTCCGCGACGTTGATATTGCGTCGGGTCCGCTAAGAGATAACATTTTACCGCTCCCATATAAGGAGCCTAGTGCAGTTTTAGCCGGATTATTAGACAAAATTGTCGAAGAGGGGCGTAGATTTGCCGCTACTGCAGATATGCAAATTAGCGACATGTCCAGCCAAGCACCTGTTGGCACAACGCTCGCTTTGTTAGAAAGACAACTTAAAGTTATGTCGGCTGTTCAAGCCCGCATGCACTACACATTCAAACAAGAATTAAAACTTCTTGCCGCGCTAATTAAAGAAGACACACCTGTTAACTACGAGTATGAGCCTGAGTACGGGTCTAAAACAGCTAAACAAGATGATTACGACAACGTAGACATTATCCCTGTCAGCGACCCCAATGCAGCGACTATGTCGCAACGTGTTGTTCAGTACCAAGCTGTGATTCAAATGGCACAGATGGCGCCTGATATTTACGATTTGCCAGAGTTGCACAGACGCATGCTTGAAGTAATGGGCATCAAGGGTGCGGACAAACTCGTACCTTTACCAGACGACATTAAGCCAAGCAATCCAGTATCTGAGAACATCTCCATACTTAAGATGGAGCCGGTTAAAGCGTTTGAGTATCAAGATCACGAGTCACATATTAAAGTGCACATGGCTGCTATGCAGGATCCACTGATTATGCAGTTGATAGGTCAGAATCCCAATGCACCTAAGATTCAAGGCGCGATGACGGCGCACATTGCTGAACACGTTGGTTTAGAGTACAAGAAACGTATTGAAGCGCAAATGGGCATGGCGATTCCTCCAAATGACGAAGACCACAAGATTTCTCCACAGGTCGAGTATCAGATGTCACAAGCCATGGCGCAAGCAGCTCAAGCGGTTCTTCAACAACATCAACAGCAGGCTCAACAACAGCAGGCTCAACAGCAACAACAAGATCCGATGTTTCAGTTACAACAGCAAGAATTGCAGATTCGTCAAAAAGAAGTTGACATTAAAGCGCAAGAAGTACAGGCTAAAGCAGCTCAGGCGCAGGCCAACACGCAGCTTAAAGCCGAGGAGTTTAAAGCACGTCAAGACATGGAAGGGCAGAAAATACAAGTTAACGCAATGGAGAAAGCGGGTCGTCTGCACATGGACGATAAACGCATCCAAGTTGACGCAATGCACAAGGCAGGAATGCTCCATACTGACAATAAGCGTATTCAAATTGACGCGCTCAACAAGGCTGGGCAATTCCAAGAAAAACGTAAAGATCGTGCGGCGGACTTGTACAAACACAAAAAAGGACTGGACCACTCTGGCTATGAGAGCGACGTCCAGCGTATGCACGAACAAGAGATGCAAGCTAATCAGCCTACCCCACAACCCAAGGAGAAACCAACTAAATGATAGTCAATTTCGCAGGCGCGCTGCGCAAACAATTACGCGACCAAATGAACAATTACGCTGACGACTTAGCAACAGGTCAGTGCACCACTTTTGATCAATATCAAAAACTTTGCGGGGTGATTTCGGGTCTAGCCATCGCAGAGGGTTTATTACTTGACCTGCTAGAAAAGGTAGAAAAACAAGATGAGTGAACTCATACTCCCTGAGCGGTTAAAGCTCAAACCAACGGTCGAGGTAATTGAACAAATTACCAAACCGCCAGAGAAAGACGAGGATAAAGCAACACTGCTTCCTAGCCCATCCGGGTATCGGTTGCTTTGTAGCGTACCCCAAGTTTCTAAAAAAATTGACGGTACTGAGCTAGACCTTGAGCGTCCAGACTTCTACGCCAAACAAGAAGAACATGCAACCACCGTGTTGTTTGTTTTAAAAGTTGGGCCAGATGCGTACGCAGACAAGAACAAGTTTCCTAGTGGACCTTGGTGTAAGGAAGGTGATTTCATTATGGTACGTACCTATGCAGGTACGCGTTTTAAGATTTACGGCAATGAATTCCGGTTCATCAATGATGATCAGGTTGACGGCGTTGTAGATGATCCCCGTGGCATAACCCGCGCATAAAGGAAAAACAATGGCAGAATTTAAAGGCGAGGAATTCAAATTTCCTGACGAAATTGAAGACAAGGGTAAACCCTTAGAGACAAACAATGACGACGATTTTGAAATTGAAGTTGTTGATGACACACCTCCTGCGGATCGTGGGCGCAGGCCACTAGACCGTGAGGTAGAGGACCCCACTGATGAAGAAATTAATCAGTACACCAAGGGTGCCCAAGAAAGAATTAAAGAACTCACCCATGCAAGGCACGACGAAAGACGTGCTAAAGAAGCTATGGCGCGAGAGAAAGCAGAGCTAGAAAGAATAGCTCAGCAAATGCTTGAGGAAAACAAACGCCTCAAACAATACGTCAACACGGGCACAGAGCAGTACACGGCTATGGCTAAAACTGCAGCGGAAGCAGAGCTTGATAAAGCCAGGCGTGACTACAAAGCAGCGCAAGAAGCATTTGACACAGATGCCATTATTGCTGCCCAGGAGGCGTTGACAGTTGCTAAACTTCGTTCAGAAGAAGCAAAAAATTTCAAAACGACCCCTTTACAAGAAGATAGAAATGATGTATATTCAGCTCCACAACAGGTCCAACAACCTTACCGCGATGAAAAGCTCTTGCGCTGGCAAGCCAAAAACCAGTGGTACGGTCAACCAGGATTCGAAGATATAACCAGTTACGCACTAGGACTGCATCAAAAACTAGTGAATTCGGGGGTAGACCCACGTACTGATCAGTACTATGAGGCCATTGATTCCCGCATCAAAAAGACCTTTCCAGATATGTTTGGACAGGCTACGGCAGAAACTACGCCGCCTGCTGATCCTCCAAAAAAGACGCCGTCTGTCACCGCACCTGCAAGTCGTTCTTCTGGAACAAAGAAGATACAACTGACTACGACCCAGCTTGCGCTGGCGAAGAAGTTCAAAATGGACCCCAAAGTGTATGCAGCTGAAGTTTTAAAATTGGAGAAATTAAATGGCTAATAGTAATACCCGTACCCCCCGTGACTTAGAAACACGCACACAAGAGGCTCGATATGTGTACACACCATCGAGTAAGTTGCCCGATCCAACACCCATACCAGGTATGTCTTTCCGCTGGATTGCTACCCATGTAATGAGTATTGCGGACCCCACCAATGTGTCTAGAAAACGCAGAGATGGCTGGGAGCCGGTCAAGGCAGCAGACCATCCAGAACTGATGTTGGAAGGAAACGCCAGCGGCAACGTGGAGATTGGAGGCCTCATGCTTTGCAAGATGCCAACAGAACGCGTTAAAGCCATGGACGAGTACTACCAAAACCAAAACAGAGCTCAGATGGATTCCGTAGACAACAATTTCTTGAAAAACCAAGACCCACGCATGGCGACTTTGTTCTCCGAAAGGCAGTCAACAAGCTCAAGAGGCGGAAGTTTTGGAGCTGGTATTAAATAAACTTAGGAGTTTTTAAATGGCATATCCTATCGTTCCTGCAGCTTACGGTCTAAAGCCTGTAAGCCTGTCTGGTGGTAGAGTGTTTTCTGGTTCTACCAGACTCATCCCTATCGCTTCTGGCTATGGCTACAACATGTTTGACGGCGATGTCGTTACAGCAAGTGGTGGTTCATTAGTCGTCACAACTCTTGGCGCGGCGTCTTCACCTGTTGCTGGTACTATCGGTGTTTTTGTTGGCGCTCAATACGTCAACTCAATGAGCCAGACAGTCCGTGCACAGTTCTATGCAGCTAACACAATCACTAACACAATCTATGGACCTAACAGTCTGCAAGGTTATGTTGTGGATGATCCTTATGCTGTATTCCAAGCAGCTGTGCTCACACAAGGTACATCTTCTGTATCTAACACACCCGGCGCTACTATCGGTTATGTAAACCCATCTTTCATTGGGTCTAACATGTACTTGGTAACTAACGGTTCTAACGGTGGTTCAGCTTCTGGTAATACTACAACTGGCGACTCAGCAATGGGCTTGACCGGTGGTGTTGTTACTTCTGGCACACAAGGTAACACACGTGTTACTTCTTCAGCACCTTTCCGTGTTGTTAACGTTGTTCCAGATACAGCAGTTACTGTTACTGCAGTTGGTTCTACATCTGGTTCCAGCACAACTCTTACTTTGACTGCCGCTAATACAGCGATCAGCCCCGGTATGCAGTTGATTGTTCCAGGTGTTACTGGCGCACTCGCAAGCAACTTCTTAACTGTAACTAACGTAAGCTCAACAACTGTTACTTTGTCTGCAGCAGTTACTATTGCAAGCGGTACAGCACTGTCTTTCGTCGGTTACCCAGAAGTTCAAGTACAGTGGAACTTCGGTTACCACGGTTACTTAAACGCAACAGCAGCTTAATCAAGGAGCACATAAATGGCTATTTCACGCGCACAACTATTGAAGGAATTGCTCCCAGGATTGAACGCACTGTTCGGACTTGAGTACGCAAGATACGGCGAAGAGCACAAAGAAATCTACGAAACAGAGACTTCTGAGCGTTCATTCGAAGAAGAGACAAAACTGTCAGGTTTCTCTGCAGCACCAGTCAAGAACGAGGGCTCAGCTCTTGCTTATGACAATGCTCAGGAAGCTTGGACAGCTCGCTACAACCACGAGACAATCGCTCTTGGCTTCTCAATCACCGAAGAGGCGATTGAAGATAACTTGTATGACTCTTTGTCAGCACGTTATACCAAGGCTCTTGCTCGCGCTATGGCTTACACCAAGCAGGTTAAAGCAGCTTCAGTTTTGAACAACGGTTATAACGCTGCCTACACTGGCGGTGACGGACAAGCTCTGTTCTCTACAGCTCACCCATTAGTCAATGGCGGTACAAACGCCAACACATTCACAACTCCTTCCGATTTGAACGAGACTTCCTTAGAAGCCGCCGTTATCCAGATCGCTGCTTGGACAGACGAGCGTGGACTTTTGATCGCTGCTAAGCCTAAGAAACTTATTGTTCCCCCATCATTAATGTTCGTTGCAACTCGTCTCCTCGAGACAGAATTGCGCGTTGGTACAAACAACAACGACATTAACGCGATCAAGAACAACGGAGCTATTCCTGAAGGCTACACCGTTAACCACTTCTTGACATCAACCAACACATGGTTCCTGACAACTGACGTGCCAAACGGTCTTAAGCACTTCGAGCGTATTCCACTACAAAATTCCATGGATGGTGATTTTGATACGGGGAACGTGCGTTACAAATCTAGAGAGCGTTACAGCTTCGGTTGGAGCGATCCATTAGGTATCTTTAGTTCATATTAAACTACTATTTAAAACTTTTAGTTTAATTAAAGGCCCCCACAAGGGGCCTTTTTTATTTCCCGTATCAAAGGCACAATCTAACAACTTAGAAAAACATTTGCAAATCCTCGTCCATTGTGGTACACTTGAGTCTTTCATAAGGAGTCAAGTATGTTTTATGTTTATGTGTATCGTGATCCAAGAGCTACCAAACATCAACAACCGGTCTACGTAGGTAAAGGGACAGGCGACAGAGATTTGTCCCATTGGTCTAGGGGGTCTCACAATAAGCCTTTGCAAGATTTTTTATCGCATCTTCGCGGTTTAAATTTAACACCAATATGTGATCGAGTTTTTGAGACCCCGGATGAGCAAGCAGCTTTTGTTAAAGAAATTGAACTTATAAAACTTTACGGACGCAGAGACTTAAAACAAGGTCCACTGTTTAATTTAACGGATGGTGGTGAAGGTCCGACAGGGCATGTTAGAACTGATGAACAAAAAGCCAACGATGGGCGTTTTACCAAAGAACATTGGCAAGATCCAGAATACCGCGCCAAAGTAGTAGCCGGGCAAATCAAAGCGCAAAACACTCCAGAAGCCCTTGAAACCAAGTCAGTTAACTCTAAAAAACTTTGGGCAGCCCAAGGTGACACCTTAGCTAAAAGCATCAAGGAAGCGCGTAATACAGAAGAATCTAAAGCTAAAACAAGCGCTCAAGCAAAAGCGCAGTGGGCTGACCCAGAATACGCGGCTAAACAAACCGCCAACAATAAAGAGATTGCTAACCGTGAAGAAGTCAAAGCTGCTAAGAAAGCTGCGGCTAAAGCGCTATGGGCTGACCCTGTGTGGAAAGCTAAAATGATGGAAGCAAGAAAAAAGAAAAAACTTGTTGACACACCCCAAAATTAGTGTATATTAGTGGCATCTGGGAATTCACTCTTGTTGCCACTGGCCCAGCAGACGATGCAACGATTAACAAGAGGCTTTTGCATAAGGACTAAAAATCATGGGACGCAGTACATTTGAAGGACCAATCATATCGGGCGACAACCGTTTTGGCGCTTTGCGCGATATTGGTTACACAGTTTTAGAGCAAGACTGCTACATTGATCTCTCCAACACTACTGTTGGTACTGCTGGTTACAGCGGTGGATCTGGTCAATTTGTTTGGGGTAACAACATCCCTAACTTGAACGGCACTGTTTATACTCCTTCTAGCACATACAGTGCTAACGGTCCAACGACTCAAACAATCCCTGCGGACGCGTCTACACAGGTGTATCGTGGCGTGGTAATGTATTTACCAATTAATAGCCAGATTCTCGACATCATTGTTGACTATCCTTTGGCAATTACTGGTGAGTCCGGCGCAACACTTTCTAACACAAGCGTGTTTGTTTCTAACGGCTATACAGCTGCAGCAGGCACACCTGCTTACGCAACAGCGGTTATTTCTTCAAGCACAGGCGTTGGAACTGCTGGTCGTTTGACAACAACATACACAGGTACTAACTTGTTGAACATGTTGGCTACTACTTCTGACATTCAGAATCCAACACTCGGTGCTAACCCATCGTTTTTGTCTCAGATAGTATTCACGTTGTCTATCACTGGTACAAGCGTTGCAGCTCCTACTGGCGGTAAGTTGAACTTTATTGTTCGCTACGCTCAGAATGACAACAACATTGGTACTTTGACAACTTACCCATACGGTAACTTAGATTAATCCCCTGGGGGCTTCGGCCCCCATTTCTTAATTTAAGGAGCTTAATATGGCAAACCAAAGCCCAAATGGTACTCCAAGTACCAATAACCAGTTCAATTCCATTACGCGTCAAGCGAGATACGAGCCTTTTGAGCTACAAGTTGCACGCGGTCAAATTTATGGTCATAGTGTTTTAAACATTTATGGTTATCAAACAGCGGTAGGTACATCGTTTGTGCCTGTGTGGGAAGGTAATACCTCCTATACTTTTCCGTCATCTGCTATTCAAATGCACCTTGTCAGCTCTGTTAACACAGGTGCTGATGCAACTTCGTTGATAACCATCAACGGCTTGGATGCGAATTACAACCAAATTTCTGAGACTATCAAGCTAAACGGCACAACGGCTGTAACTACAGTAAAGTCTTATTTCCGTATCAACAGTATGTCGGTCGCTAGTGGTGCCCCTACTGGTAACATTACGCTAAAAGACACATCAGATACAACATTGTACGCAGAGATTGCAGCAGGCAACGGTCGAACTTTGATGGGCATTTACACCGTGCCCGCAGGATACACGTTCTACTTGAGCCGTATTGACATCAATACCAGCTTGAACGCTAACCCCGCAGGTTTTGCAACATATCAGAACTATCAAACAAATAGTGCAGGGGTATCTAGCGTTACTGTTGTGGCTCCGTTTACAAACAACTACCATACACAGCGAGTAATGCCCAGGCTTGTTTCTGAGAAAACGGACATCCAATTGCAAGCAAAAGTTAGTACCGGTACTGCGGCTTTGACAGTTTCGCAAGAAGGTTACTTGATCGCTAACGGGAATTAATCATGGCTAAATCTCCAGCTTGGCAACGCAAGGAGGGGAAGAACCCGAACGGGGGGCTAAACGCCAAGGGGCGGGCTTCTGCAAAGAAAGAAGGGCACAACCTAAAACCGCCTCAACCAGAGGGGGGATCAAGGAGAGACTCCTTTTGCGCAAGGATGAGTGGCATGAAGAAAAAGTTAACATCCTCGAAAACAGCGAGCGACCCAGACAGCCGGATTAATAAAAGTTTAAGAGCTTGGAATTGTGCAGAAGGTGGATATATAAAAACAGCAGATGGTATTGCTGAACGGGGTCATACTAAAGGAAAATTTATATAATGGATACACATGATGCAAAAACAATGACAGATGGAGCAGCCGTAGTTATAGGACTGGGCGGTTTTATGTCATGGTTTCCACCTATTGTTGCATTGATTGGTGGTTTACTTACAATTGTTTGGATGACCATCAGGATTTGGGAAACAGATACTGTTCAAAGATGGGTAAATAAAAATGCCAAGCAGCAGTAAAAAACAACATAATTTCATGGAAGCGGTGGCCCACAATCCATCGTTCGCCAAGAAAGTAGGGGTCCCTCAATCCGTGGGTAAAGACTTTAATCAGGCTGACAAAGGTAAGAAATTTGCAAAGGGTGGCGTGCCACGCCCAGAGTTAGAAGGTGTTAACAAAGCAAAGACTGCGCACGGTGCTTTGCAACTATTTTCAAAAGGCGGAAATATGAAAAAAATGATGAAAAAAATGTCTAGTGGTGGAGACACTTCTATGTCAAACAAAAGCAAAGAAAGCAAAGGCATAACCAAAGAAACTATGGCTAAAGTTCGCACTGCAGCCCCTAGCAAAGATGGTATTGCTGAACGTGGTAAAACTCGCGCTATGATGCCTAAAATGTCTGGTAGCACAACCGGCATGAAAAAAGGCGGCATGGCTAAAATGAAAAAATAAGGAACTGTTATGAAAATGGATCACCCCCCTTTAATGAACGAAATGACACCTGCTCACATGCACAATGTTGACCATGTTAAGAAGCACTACTCTGAAGGCGGACACATGCACCACCAAGAGCATGTCAGCAAGACGCACGGCAGCGACGGTCACAAGATGCACCACGAGCATGTTAAAGCCATGTGTGGTGGCGGGATGACTAAAAAATGATAGCAAGTCGGGGCATGGGAGCGGTTGCTTCCTCCAAAATGCCTAAAGGTGTGACCAAAGCTCGTCGCGACGATACGGACTTTCAAGAGTTCAAGAAAGGCGGCAAGATTGGTCTTTATGCCAACATCAACGCTAAGCGTAAGCGCGGCGAGAAGATGCGCAAGCCTGGTGACCCAGGTGCTCCGACCAAACAAGACTTCATCAATTCAGCTAAAACTGCTAAAGGTAAAAAATGAGCTTACTTAAAAAACTCGAAGACGAAGCGCACTTGCTATTACAAGAGCTTCAACAGCACGTCATCAACCAAGTATCTAGAGGCAACAAGATTAATCCTAAGTTGCAAGAGTTGCTTAACCATTTAGAAGACCATGTCAATCCTCCTGTGGCTGAGGTGGCTGCTGATCCTACTCCTGCTCCTGTTGAAGCTGCTCCAGTGGTTGCGGCAACATCTGTAGAAGACGCCCCTCAAACAGTCGCGCAAACACAATCTGCGGCTAACAAGGCTAACTAATCATGGCTGAAAAATTTATACAAAAAGCAATTAAAAAACCAGGAGCACTTCGTGAAGAATTGGGTATTAAGGCGGGCAAAACAATACCACCTAAGAAACTTGCTGCAGCTGCTAAAAAGCCGGGCAAGCTTGGTCAACGTGCTAGATTTGCTGAAACGCTCAAAGGTATGAAGAAAAAATGACCATCTCCACGCTCAATTCAATGACGTCCGGTACGGCGTCGTTTAACCTCAATCTCACCGAAGCGTGCGAAGAGGCGTATGAGCGTGCGGGGTATGAAATGCGTTCAGGCTATGACCTGCGAACTGCGCGTAGGTCACTTAACTTGTTATTTGCGGACTGGGCGAACCGTGGTATTAACATGTGGACAATTGAGCAAGGTACGATTACTTTGCAACAAGGACTAAATACATACGCGTTGCCCAATGACACAGTGGATCTTTTAGATCACGTTATTAGAACAAACCCTAACAACACATCCACTCAAGCAGACTTAACGATTACGCGTATCAGCGTCTCTACTTACGCAACTGTTCCAAACAAACTTAATCAAGCGCGCCCCATTCAAGTGTGGGTTCAGCGTTTGGACGGACAGATTTATCCAACGGGCTTCACCGTTGCCAGTGTTGTTAACCCAACAGACACAACTATTACGTTGACTTCTACAGCAAATTTAGCGACTGCTGGGTTTGTTAATTTGGTAAATGGAACAGTCACCGAAACAATCTACTACAACAACATATCAGGGAATACCCTTGGTAATTGTTTTAGAGGGCAAAATGGTACAACAGCTGCGCAGTTTCCTGTAGGTTCTGTAGTTAACGTTCCCAATCTTCCAGCTGTTACAGTTTGGCCTACACCAGACGGAGTACAGACGTATCAATTCGTGTACTGGCGCATGCGCAGGACGCAGGACGCGTCTCAGTACGGTAATAACGTCATGGATGTACCATTCAGGTTTATTCCGGCTATGATTGCGGGGCTTGCCTATTATGTTGCGCTCAAAGTGCCAGACGGCATGAACCGTTTACAAATTCTTAAACAACAATACGACGAGTTCTGGGAACTTGCTGCGTACGAAGATCATGAGAAGGCTGCCCTACGCCTAGTGCCAAGGCAGATGTTCATAGGTGGCGGTTTTTAAATGGGTAATCGGTTTTCATCAGGCAAGAACTCAATTGCCGAGTGTGATCGGTGTGGGTTTCAATTCAAACTGCGTGAACTTAAAAAAGAAGTCATCAAGACCAAAACGTATGACCTCAAAGTTTGCCCGCAGTGTTGGGATCCAGATCAGCCACAGTTGCAGCTTGGTATGTACCCGGTTGATGACCCACAGGGCGTTAGAGATCCAAGACCAGATACAACTTACATCACGTCTGGTCGTAACGGTTTGCAGGTACAACAAGGAAACAGTTCCAGTGTTTTGCAAAATGGTGAGAATGAAGGAGGTAGCCGAATTATTCAATGGGGGTGGAATCCTGTTGGTGGTTCGGAATTTTTTGATGCAGCCCTTACGCCAAACAATTTGGCTTTGACCGTTGCAATTGGTACAGTTACAATCGTTACAACGTAGGAGTTTATAATGGCTAATAAAGAAATGGACAAAGATCTTGCTCAAGACAAAAAAATGATCAAGAAAGCTTTTGGCATGCACGACAAACAGTTGCATGAAAACAAAAAAACAAACCTAACAAAGCTTAAAAAAGGCGGAGTAACAGGTCAAGCCATGCGCGCAGTTGGTCGCAATATGGCACGTGCCAACAACCAAAGGGGCAAGTAATGGCTAATTTCAGCATGAAAAAGGGCGGTAAAGAAGTAGGTCCTGCATCTACTTATGCCGCTCCACATACTTCTGGCGGTAAAATGTTGGAAGAAAAAGACATCGGGTTTTCTGTTGAGATGCCAACACGTAAAAACTGGACACCTCTAAACGGAAGCGTTTCTATTGGGCACAATGACATGGTTGAGTCTACCGGTATTGAGACACGTGGTAATGGTTGTGCTACTAAAGGAAGAATTGCTAGGGGACCAATGGCGTGACATACACTGAGCTTGTAACTGCAATTCAGTCTTACACGGAGAATCAATTCCCCGCCGTATATCTTGCTGATGGAACACAGGAATCTAGCACTTCGCAGATTAACCGTTTCATCGAGCAGGCTGAACAACGCATTTACAACACGATACAGTTCCCAAGCCTGCGTGCAAATAAGATAGGAACACTTACGGCGGGCAATTCATATTTGTCTTGCCCTGATGATTTTTTATCGGTTTATTCGCTTGCGGTTATTAATAACGGGACATACACATATCTAATTAACAAAGATGTTAATTTTATCCGTGAAGCATTCCCGACTGTATCAGCTGCATATTATCAGCAACCACAGTATTACGCGCTTTTTGGGCCAAGATACGGTAATGTAGCTGAACTTAGTTTTATTATTGGTCCAACACCAGACCAGTCTTATCCTGTAGAACTGCACTATTACTATTATCCTCCCACTATTATTCAAGGCGCCATTTCTGCAATTACAATAACTGCCGGTGGAACAGGGTATACCAATGGCACATACTACGATGTTCCTTTAACGGGCGGAAATGGAAATTCGGCAACTGCTACCATTACGGTAGCGGGCACAGCCGTTACAAGCATTACTCCAACAACCGGAGGGGCGTTATATTCTGTTGGTGATTCACTTACAGCACCGAATGCGTATATTGGTAGCGGTGGGTCTAATTTTACAGCGTCTGTTAGCGCCGTAACAAATACAACAGGAACCACATGGCTTGGGGATAATTACGATTCTGTTTTGTTGTATGGCGCTTTAGTGGAAGCGTATACGTTTATGAAGGGCGAAGCCGATATTATTACGCTCTATGATACTAAGTACAAAGAAGCACTTGCAGAAGCCAAACGTTTAGGTGATGGCCTTGAGAGACAAGACGCATACAGGTCTGGTCAGTATCGTCAGAAGGTTACATAAAATGGCATTTACTGGCAACTGGGCGTGTGATGTATTTAAGACCGGCATGATGAACGGGGTGTATAACTTTACATCCGGTAACTTCTATATCGCGCTTTACACCAATTCCGCCACACTTAACCAAACCACACAAACTTACACCAATGCGGGTGAAATTAGTGGTGGCAGTTATACAGCAGGCGGTCAATTACTTGTTGTCAATCAACTTCCAACAACAGGATCAAGTGGAGACACGGCTTATGTATCTTTTGCCAACGCGGTTTGGACAGGATCTATAAGTGCAAGAGGTGCTTTGGTATATCTAAATAACGGTACAACAAACCCCGCAGTTTTTGTTTTAGATTTTGGTGCGTCTAAAACGTCTAATGCCACATTCACAGTTCAATTTCCCGCCGCCACAAACACATCAGCGATTATTCGCATTTCTTAAGGAACTAATATGACTAACGAAAAATCAGGATTTGGAGACAACGCAATAGCGACACTACAGACCAACGCTAAAGTACCAGAGGGTATGGGCATTGAGGGCTGGTACCATGTTGTGTGCCGAGATGCACAGGGTAATCTAAAGTGGGAAGAAGAGTTTCCTAACTTAGTGGTAGCTGTAGGTAAGCAGTTGATGCTTGACACTTTGCTTAGAACTTCAGGAACTTATACGACTGTTGGGCCTTTCCTTGGTTTACTTAATGCAAGTATCACTGCCGCAGCAACAGACACGATGAGCACGATTGTGCCTTCTAAAGAGTTTGTCAACTACACGGTTGGCGGTTCAGCAGTGCGCGGTACAGCAGTTTTTGCTGCGTCTACAAGTACAGGTTCTACACCTTCTAACGTTACATCAAGTACAGCTACAGCAATTACTTACACAATCACAAGTACAGGCGGTACGGTGTATGGTTGCTTCTTGGTTACAGGCACTGGCGCGGTCAACACACAACTCAGCACTGCGGGTACTTTGTATTCTGAAGGAAACTTTGGTACAGCAAAAACAACGACAGCCGGAGATACTGTCAGCGTTACTTTTTCGACCACCGCTACGTCTTAATTAAGGGGTATGTATGGCCTTTCTAGTCAAAGACAGGGTTTTAGAGACATGTAGTGCGCCGGGCACAGGCTCAGTTACGCTCCTTGGTGCTGTCACGGGGTATCAAGCCTTTAGCGCGGCGTTTGGTTCTGTTAACGGCACAACTACATATTACTGTATTGCAGACCAAGGCGGTGCTAATTGGGAAGTGGGTCTTGGCACTTGGAACACAGGCAATACGTTAAGCCGTACCACAGTACTGTCTTCTAGCAATGCAGGGTCTTTAACTAATTTTGCGTCTGGTACACAAAACGTATTTTTAACATACCCGTCTGAAAAAGCTGTCTATATAGACCCAACAACAAGTAACGTATCGCTTGCAACGCTTTCTACTACGGGCGATATTACGATGTCTGGAACTGGAGAAATCCAAGTAGCTGCGGGTACGACGGCACAAAGATCAGGCTCTCCTGCAACGGGCATGTTCAGGTATAACACAACTCTTGCTCAGTTTGAGGGATACAACGGGACGATCTGGGGCGGTATTGGCGGAGCACAAGCAGGTGGTGCAATTCAAGTCAATAACACTACAGCATCAGTTAGCTATACCATCGCAACAGGCACAAACGGTTTTTCAGTCGGCCCAATCACAACAGCATCTGGAGTTAGCGTCACGGTCGCGAGCGGTCAACGCTGGGTAGTAGTGTAATATAAAGGATTAATATGAGTTCAATTGCATCAGGAACAACTACCACTACCGCTTTGGTATATACGGCAGATACAACAGGCAATTTGGTATTGCAGACTAACGGCACGACTACTGCGGTAACAATAGGTACAAATCAAGTTGCTACTTTTGCAAGTGGAATAGCTTTAAATGGTGCGACTGCGGCAGGAGGGGGATCTTCAATAACTTTACCTTCTGGATACGCTTATTCTTGGGCAGGTGGCAATGATTATTTGACTGTTAATACATCAAGCCATTTAATGTCATTTGTTACAAATGGCACTACCCAATTAAATTTAGACACCTCTGGTAACTTAGGATTAGGAGTTACTCCTACTGCGGTTGCTAGTTATCGTGTATTAGATATGAGTGGCGTTTCTGGCGGATATCTATCTTTACAAGTCAGTGGCACAGAAACTGCAAACGTATACGGAAATACAGGCGGGTTATCTTTAACTGCGGTTGGATCAAAAAATATTGCTTTTTGGAATAATGGTGTAAACACCATGACACTAGATAATAGTGGTAATTTGTTGGTTAACACTCCAAGTCAGTTAAATAGCGGAAAAGTCTGCATTGTTTTCAATGGTTCAGGCACTAATGGCTTAACCATGCAGACAACTTATGGTTCTACTGGTAGTGTTTATTTAGGTTTTTATAACTCAGCAAACACTTTGGCTGGTTATATTTCTCAAAACGGAACTACAACAGTTAACTATGTCACATCGTCTGATGCACGTTTAAAGACAAACATTGTTGACGCTGATTCAGCAAAAGCAAAAATTGAGTCCATCAAGATTCGTAAGTTTGACTGGGTTTCTGGCGAACATCAAGATTTCGGTGTTATTGCACAAGAATTGTTTGAAGTTGCACCAGAAGCTGTAAGCGTTGCACAGACAGAAGAACAACTTTGGGGTGTTGATTACTCTAAATTGGTTCCATCGCTCATTAAATATGTGCAAGAACAACAAGCAATCATTCAAGAACTATCAGCAAAAGTAACAGCTCTAGAAGCAAAGGTAGGAGCATAACAAATGTCATCAAATCTTATTACCGCAGACAATGGTGTTAGTTCTGGCGTTACTGGAATTACGCAATCAGCAGGGAG